>Ga0265296_1001123_pt1 | contig 32790 bp, 26 predicted proteins | sample MunlanPumphouse1_FD_189073 | JGI IMG/M metagenome (GOLD analysis project Ga0265296, IMG submission 189073) | Groundwater microbial communities from a municipal landfill in Southern Ontario, Canada - Pumphouse #1 | ecosystem: Environmental > Aquatic > Deep subsurface > Groundwater | place...
AATATTTAATATTAAGCATGGGCGAACCTTCAAAAAAACTCCTGAATTTGATTGAATCTGCACAGAATTTAGAAAAGATGGAGAAGATAGAAAAGTAAATTAATTTATCCCATTGATCATTCAACATTCGCTAATCAAAACCTTTAAAAACAAAATTTTACACGAATTAATATGGGAAAGATAAAATCAAAAATGATGAGAAAAACAGCAAATATTCTTACAAAAGAAGATTTAAGCTTCAACAAAGACTTTGAAAAAAACAAAGCAATACTTGGAAGCACAATGCCAAGCAAGAGATTGAGAAACAGAATTGCTGGATTAATAACAAGAATGAAAAGGCAAGAAGAGAAAGCAAAACTGGAACTTGCTGTAAATATATAATTCTTCTCTAAAAGTTAAACTTTTAAATGGTTCATCTCTATTAACTTTGTCTCTGTAGCTCAGCGTTAGAGCACGAGTCTCATGAGCTCGGGGTCGCGAGTTAAACTCTCGTCAGAGACATTTTATAATTTAACTTGGTTTCTAATTAAATGCTGTTTAGAATAATAAACTCCTTTAATACTATTGTCATATTCTTTATCACATTTTAAAGAACATCTTTAGTAAAGCACATGTAAATTTAAAAACTTTCTTAATTAGAAAAACAAATGGCAAATAATTTCAATAAAGAAAGAATATTTTATTTAATTATGACTTTATTAATTGCATTAGTCATATTTTTATTTTCAAATATATCTTCTCCAATTGGAGAGCAAACAGGACTTAATCTTGCAATATTCTATCATTTTGGGATATTCTTTATTTTCACATTTTTTCTTTCATTAACATTAAAAAATAAAAAATTAGACAATAAAACAGTTTTCATAATTCTCTTAATCTCTCTCATATATGCTCTATCTGATGAATTTCATCAACTTTTTGTTCCAGGAAGATTTTGTAACATAAAGGATATATTAATTGATTTTGCAGGAAGTTTTTTCTCTGTTTTAATCCTCAAAGTTCTTGAAAAGTTCAATAAAATATAAAAAACCTGCAAAAAGATTGGAAGCACCAATTTTATAAACTTTAAATTTTTAATTAAGATATTTGAAATGGAAGAAAAAGATGGGATGGTGTTTAAGGATTCGAAAGTATGCTTTCTTAGCAATTTTCCTCCAAAGGAATGTGGAATAGCGACGTTTACTCAAGATTTAATATCTTCTTTAAATAAAAGATTTAATCCAAAACTAAAATCGAGAGTTATTGCATTAAACGAAGAGTCAAATTTATATAACTATGATAGCAGAGTAATGATGCAGATGAATAGAGATTATCTTGCAGATTACATAACTATTGCAAAAAAAATAAATCGCTCAGAAAAAATAAAATTGATTTGCATACAGCATGAATTTGGAATATTTGGGGGGGAATATGGAAGCTATATCATCCCTTTTTTAGATGCTGTAAAAAAACCGGTTGCAGTAACATTTCATAGTGTTCTTCCAAATCCAAATAATTTAAGAAGAAAAGTAGTAAATTTTATTGGAGAAAAAAGCGCTGCGATTATTGTTATGGCAGATGCAGCAGTGGAAATACTAAACAAAGAATACGGAATAAACAGGAACAAAATTTATGTTGTTCGTCATGGGGTTCCAGATACTCTTTTTAAGGAAACCAAACCTTTCAAGAAAAAATTAAGATTGGAAAACAAAATAGTTCTGTCCACTTTTGGTTTGCTAAGCAGCGGAAAAGGAATAGAATACATGATTGAAGCTATTCCTCGCCTTACTAAAAAATATCCAAACATACTCTATTTAATTATTGGAGAGACTCACCCTGCAGTCAGAAAAATTGAAGGAGAGCAATACAGAAATAAATTAATTAATTTAGTTAAAAAGTTAAAAATAGAAAATAATGTTAAATTTTACAACAAATATCTGGATTTAAATGAGATAATAAGCTATCTTCTTGCAACAGACATCTATGTTTGCACAAATTTAGAAAAGAACCAAATAGTTTCGGGAACTCTTTCATATGCTCTCGGATGCGGAAAAGCGATAGTCTCAACTCCAAATATCTATGCAGAAGAAGTCCTGGATAAGGAAAGGGGAGTTTTAGCTAATTTCAAGGATCCAAAATCCTTTGCAGATGCTATAGATAAAATCCTTTCAGACAAGGAATTCAAAAAAAGATTGGAACACAATGCATACTCTTTTGGAAGGTCAATGACATGGCAGAATGTCTCTTCAAACTATCTTTCCATATTTAATAAAATAGTAAAACTAAGAGAAGAAACTACTGAAAAGTATCCTATAATAAAATTAAATCATTTAAAAAATCTTACAGATGAGACTGGATGCGTACAATTTTCAAAATTAGCTATTCCAGACAATTCTTCTGGATACACTGTAGATGACAATTCGAGAGCACTGATAGTTTCTATTCTTCATCATAAAATCTACAATTCAGAACTTTCAAAAGAACTTTCAAAAGTTTATTTGAATTTTTTAGAAAAAACTCAAGATAAAGAAGGAAAATTTAACGATATTGAATATGGAAGCGAGAATTTAATTCCAAGTAGCGAAGACTCTCTTGGAAGAACTCTATGGGCATTAGGATATCTAATAAGTAATAGCTCAAACCAAGAATTTATTGAAAAATCAAAGAAGCTTTTTGATAATGCTTATTCTTTGATTGATGAAATAACTTCTCCAAGAGCAAAAGCATTTTCTATAATTGGGCTATGCGATTATTATAAAAAATATCAAAGTGAAGAGATGTTTTCTAAAATAAAAATTTTAGTAAACTCCCTAATAGAGTTGTATAAAAGAGAAGCAACAGAAGAATGGAACTGGTTTGAAAGTTATCTGACCTACTCTAATTCAAAACTTTCAGAGGTGCTTTTTCTTGCATATGAATTAACAAAAGAAGAAGAATACTTAGAGATAGCTGAAAAATCACTAGAGTTTTTATCAAAACTTGTTTTCTTTAAAGATGAATTATCCCCAATAGGACAAAATGGATGGTATAATAGAAATGGAAAAAGGTCTTTCTTTGACCAGCAACCAATTGATGCTTCTTCAATGGTTCAAACATATCTAACAGCATATTCTATCACAAAAAAGAAAGAATATTATGATAAAGCTGTTCTCGCTTTTAATTGGTTTCTTGGAAAAAATCATTTAAAACAAATGATATACAATGAAGTCACTGGGGGATGCCACGACGGATTATCAAAGGAATCTATAAATTTAAACCAAGGTGCAGAATCAACTATTGAATATTTAATTGCAAGATTGATGTTAGAAGAAATTAAAAAAGAAAAACCAGTCAAATAATTCTTAATCCCTGAAAATCAAATTTAAAATCAATTATTCTTTTCCCAAATCTCTCTCTTAATTTCTGCTTATTTCCAAAAAAGAGAATACTTCCTCCCCCGCCTGAACCGCAAACCTTGGCGGCAATTGCTCCGTTTTTTTTTCCGAGAGAAATAATATCCCGGACATTTTTAGGGACAATACTTTTATGAAGTTTTTTTCTTTCTTTTGTTTCTTCATCCATCAATTTCGCAAATTTATCTAAGTCCTCCTTAAGAAGCGCATTTTTCATCTCAATTGCTATTTTTTTTATTCTAAGTAGGTTAGCATTATTTTTACCCTTCCTTAAATTGTCCATCATTGCTTTATTGGAATTTCCTGAGAAATGAGGCTTACCTGTATAAACCAAAATCAACTTGCTCTCTAATTCTTTAATAAATTCCTTACTTAAGTTTAATCTCTCTATTTTTACTTTGTCTTTTTTAAATTCAATAAAATTTATCCCTCCAAATGCACTTGCATACTGGTCTTGCTTACCTCCAACTAATCCCATTGCTTGTTCTATCTTATATACTGTTTCAGCCAGTTTCTTTTTATAATCTGTATTAAAATTATCTTTTCTTTGAGAAATCAAACCCAACCAAACCAAATTCATTACACCAGATGTTCCCAAACCAGAGGAAGTAGGAATATTCCCAGTATATTCTAAATGAGTTTTTTTATCATTAACTATTAATTCTCCAACAACATATCTATTTATAGCAGCATTCAAAACACATCCACCATATTTATCTTTAAAAGGAGAAATATCGGTTGTTCCTCCAGCAAAATCAATTCTTACAGGAGAGATTAATTTTTTTGTTTTCATTATGCAAAATCCTCTGGATTTTGTATCCGGAATTTATGAGGACTTAGAAAATTTTTAGTTTTTATTTTCATTTTATTAAAAGATTTGCACCCAAAGTTCCAGGATGATTGAGTTTACTCCATTGAATGGGGGTTGCCCTTGGTAAAATAGAATATTTTTCTGCTTGTTTCTTAATCATATTTAAAAAAACAGAACCTGCCTCTCTAACTCCTCCAGCTAAAACTACTACTTCTGGATCAAATACATTAATTAAACTGCCAATTCCCTGGCCAAGATGAACTGTTAATTTATTCAATATCTCTTTAGATTTCTTACTCTTGATATTAATTAAATCACTTATCAACAATTCTTTACCAAATGCCTTCTTAGTTAATTCTTTTGTGCTCTTCCATCCAACAAGAGATTCAAAATCTTTTCCATTATCTAAAATTATATGTCCCATCTCACCCCCAAAACCTTGTCCCTCATACAATTTCCCATTAATTATAATTCCTCCCCCAACTCCTGTTCCAAGGGTCAAAATAATAAAATTTTTCTTTCTTACCCCAAAACGAGTCTCGGCTAATGCAACACAATGAGCATCGTTACAAATTTCAACCCTTTTCTTAAATCTTTTTTCTAAAGCTGCTTTTAGATTATAATTTTTCAAAGGGAGATTTGGAGGGTTTTTTATCACTCCATTTTTTAATGGGCCCGCACTCGCAATACCTATCCCTTTTATATCTTTATCCATTAAAAGTTCAATATTTTTAAATAACAAATCAATAAGCTCTTTTCCATTCTTAGGAGTTTTGTTTTTCACATATTTGAGAATTTTATTATTGTTAACAAGAGATACTCTTAAATTTGTTCCACCCAAATCAACCGCAATTACTTTTGTCATTTTTATTTTCTGTTATATTTATCCTCCATTCTTATTTCATCATCCTCTCTAAAATTCCCAAAAGAAATTTCTAAAACCAAAACTTCCTTACTTTCAGCAATTAGCCTATGAGCAACATTTTTTCCAATGCAGATCTCCTCCCCTTTTTTTATTCTCTTTTTCTTTCTTCCTATCTGAACAATTCCAGGAGTAAGAAAATACCATGTCTCTTTTCTTTTTTTATGCTTTTGCAAACTTAATTTCTGTCTTGGTTTAATTTCAATAATTTTTACAGTACACTTCCTATTCAGAACAAATTGTTTGAATGTTCCCCAGGGTTTTTTCACAACTTTCACCATCTTTTATAATTTAAATAGAAAGGGGTGATTTAAATAATTTCTGTGTTGGCATTTTTTTAAAATTATTCATAGGAATATTTAAATATGAATATGTATAGTAAGATAAAGAAGAGGCAAAATGTCAGACTTATTTGATTTAACAGGAAAAATAGCTATTGTTACAGGTGCAGCTAGAGGTATTGGGCAAGGAATTGCAGTTGAAATGGCTAGAAAAGGAGCTAATGTTGTTGTTTCTGATATAATTCCAGGAAATGATACAGTAAATCAGATTAAAAAATTAAAAAGAAAATCAATTTATGTTAAGGCAGATATTTCTAAGAAAAAAGAAGTAGAAAACCTAATTAAAGAAACAATAAAAAATTTCAAGAAAATAGATATTTTAGTCAATAACGCAGGAGTTTATATTTCTGGAAATACTTTAGATTTGCCAGAAGAAACCTGGGACAAAACAATGAATATTAACTTAAAGGGTTGTTTTTTATGCAGCCAAGCGGCATTGAAGCACATGAAAAAAGGTGCTTCTATAATAAATATTTCATCTGTAGCAGGAATAGAGGGTTCTGCAGGAGGGGCTGCTTATTGCGCAAGTAAAGGAGGAATTAGATTATTTACAAAAGCTTTGGCAGCAGAAGTTGGTTCTTTAGGAATAAGAGTAAATTCAATCCATCCTGGATTAATAGACACTCCAATGACAAAAGACATTATAGTAAATAAAAAAATGCTTGATACTATGATGTCTAAATTCTTAATAAAAAGAGTAGGCAAGCCAGTTGATATTGCAGGAGCAACAATATTTTTAGCAAGTGATGCTTCCTCCTATATGACTGGTTCAGAAATAGTTATTGATGGTGGGTGGATTTGCTCTCTATAAAATTTTAATTAACTCAATAATTCTTTCAACTTCTTACCGGGGTTTTTTGCCTTAGTTATAACAGAGGATATAGCTATTCCTACTGCACCCAATTGCATGGCAATTTTAACATCTTCTCTTGTAGAAATTCCTGCTCCAACTAAAAATTTTCTTTTTATTTTATTTTTAATCTTCCTAATTAATTCAGGTTTTGTTTTAGAAATAGATTTTTTTCCTCCAACTAACTCCGGAGGCTCAATAGCTAAGTAATCTGGTTTTAATTTTTGTATCTTTTCAGCCTCACGTAAACTATTTGCAAAAACCAATGTTTTCAATCCAACCTTTTTGCATCTTGCAATTGTCTTCTTTAAAACATCATAACTTAATTTATGTTCAGAATGATTTAAAAAAGTTCCAGTGGCTTTGTCTTTTTTTACTGCTTCAGGAAGAACATATCCTGTAAATCTTCCAGGCTCAAAATAATCTACATGTTGACTATAAACTTTCAATTTTGTCTGCTTAGCAACTTCATATATATCACTAGCTTGAACTCCAAAAATAATATTCTTATCAAATCTCTCAATTATCTTTGCAAGTTTCAAAACTTTTTCTCCTTGCTTATAGGTTTTAAGATTTATTACAATAATTGGCTTCATTTCCCACCCCAGATTATATCTCTTATCTTCTTTGTAATTTCCAAGGGTTTCTTATTCTGCCAAACATTCCTTCCAATAGCAAGCCCAATACATCCTGCCTGCATTATTTCTTTTACTTGTTTTAGAAGTTCTTTCTCCTCTTTTTTAATTCCGCCTGCAATAACAATCTTTGCTTTTCCAGCAGACTTAACAGCCCATTTCAAATCTTGAATACTCCCGGCAAATTGAATCTTAACTATATCTGCTCCTATCTCCAGTCCTGTTCTTGCAGCATAAATCATTAATTTTGTCTTGTCTTTGTTCTTTACAGATTTCCCCCTTGGATAAATCCAAGCTATTACTGGCAACCCTTTGTTATGGACTTCCCGCTGTATATTTTCAAATTCCTGCATCATCTCATCTTCATAAGCACTTCCAAGATAAATTGTATATCCAACAGCAGAAGCCCCCAACTTTACAGCTTCTTTAACAGTACATAATTGTCTAGCTATGGGCTCTCCTTTAAACAAATTAGTCTTCCCATTTAATTTAACAATTAAAGGAACTTTACTTTTTTTTATTTCTTTATTATACTTCTCAGCAATGCCCTTTTGAAATATAATTCCTGTATATTTTCCATTCTTGGCTATATCTATAATATATTTAGGATCAACATTCTTATAATTAAAATCAGTCGGACCATGTTCCAATCCCTGATCATATGCTAAAAAAAGTGCCCTTCCTTTTTTTGTTATTCTATTTAATTTAATCATTTTAATTTAAATTCTAATAAATTATTCTTGGCTCCAAAAGCCCTTATAACAGACTCAGATTCTTTTAATCCAAATTTTAAGCATTCATTTATTGGTTTTCCAACAATTCTTCCAGCAACAAACCCGGATGCAAATGCATCTCCTGCCCCTGTCCTCTCTATAACTTTTATATTATGGGGTTTTAAAAAATATTTTTTATTTCCATAATAACAACTTATCATTTTATTTTTATCCGTTATTACAATTATCCCTTTTGTTAGATTGTGCAGCCCTTTCAGCAAATCTTTTTCTTTATTTCCCACCAACATTTCTGCTTCTTCTCTATTTAGAATAAGTATGTCTGTTAATTTTAAAATAGAATTCAAATTTTTGTTTTTAATTAAATAACTGCTTGGATTAAAAGCAATTTTTGTTCCTCTCTTCTTCATTATGCCTGCTAATTTCTTTTGTGTTTCAAAACTTTTTCCAAGCAATGAAGAAAGATAAAGCCATTTTGTTCTAAATCTAGAAATATCTGTAAGAGTTATCTCGTCATTAGCTCCTTTGTATGTAAGAATTGTTCTCTCTCCCCCTTTGCTATCAAGAATGACTGAATAACCAGTTAATTCTCCTTCAACTTTTTCCCCCAAAAATTTAACTTTCTCTTTTTTTAATAATTCAAGAACTCTTTTACCATTTTCATCACCACCTAACTCACAAATACAGCCTGTTTTAAAGCCAAGCCGAGAAAAAGCAACTGCAGTATTTGTTCCTCCTCCACCCACATCAAATCTTAATTTTTTAATTAAAATTTTTCCTCCAACAGGATAGCTAATAAAATTATTTTTTTCAGAAACATCTGTATCTACAAAAACATCCACAACTGCTGAGCCAAAACTCACAACATCAAATTTCATTAAATTTCTATACCTCTTTTGCATTTATAGAAAGATTTATTTAATTAAAAACTTTTGTATTGAAAACAATGAGAAAAAAAGAAATTTTAGTGATTATCGCTCATCCAGATGATGAAACAATCTGGATGGGAGGAACTTTGCTTAGAACTAAATTTAAAAAAACAATTATTTGCCTCTGCAGAAAAAAGGACAAAGATAGAAATCCTAAATTCAAAAAAGCTTGCAAAATACTAAATGCAAAAGGACATATATCTGATTTAGATGATTGTGAAAAAGGGCATTATGAAAAAATTTCTTCAGAAGATATAATAAAGAGAATTTTAAAAATAATCAAAAATAAAGATTACTACCACATATTTACCCACGGAAAAAATGGGGAATACTTCCATATAAGGCATAGAGAGATTCACGATGCAATTATAGAAATGCTAAAAAAGAGACTTTTGTCCGCTAAAAAAGTTTTTTTCTTCGCTTATTCGAAAAGAAAAAATAATTTTCAGGAATATGCGATATACAAATCAAATGCAGATAAACTTATAAAATTAAATCACAATGAACTATTCATGAAGAAACATCTCATCCAGGACATTTATGGCTATTTAAAAGGAGGATTTGAAGAAAGAAGTTCAGGGAGAATAGAATCTTTTAACAAATTTTAAAATGAAATGCTTAGTTCTCTTTCCTTATCCTATGGAATCTGATGGACAAAGTCTTCAGGGGTATTATCTCTACAAAGGTTTTCTCGAACAAGGAGTTGATGCAATCCCCTGTCATTTTAAAGATGGAATTCAAAAAGAATTTTATCTAAGACACTGGAAGCCCGATGTGGTTGTTGGAATAGGTTTTTGGGGGAATGTTCCAGAAATTGTCCAGGAACCTTTAAAATGGGGGGCTAAAGTTGTTCCTTGGTTCAATGCAGACGGGTGGGTTGCAAATTATCAGGAAGAATTCAGTAAATTAAAATTAATGTTTACAACAAGCGAGTGGGTGAGAAGTGTTTATGAGAGAGATGGTGTTGATGTCAGCAAGATAATTCCAATACATATAGGAATAGACACTAATCTTTTCAAGCCTCAAAAAGATATTGAAAAGAATCTTGCCCTAAGAAGAATGCTTGGAGTGAGAGATAATGAAAAAATGATTTTAACAATGGGGGGAGATGTTACATCAAAAGGAGCTCAAGAAATGTTTAAAACTCTTGCAGAAATAGATAAAGAATTCAAAGAATGGAAATATGTCTGCAAATCTTGGCCAAGCGAATGTGCTGGGCAATGGAGAGAAAAAGAAGAAAGGTTGGTTGAAGAACTAGGGATAAAAGACAAAGTTATCTTCTTAGATGATGCCTTCTCACCTGAATTTATGGCAGATATATTAAATGCATGTGATATTTATGCAGCTCCTTCCAGAATTGAAGGATTTGGAATGATACAAGTAGAAGCTATGGCTTGCGGAAAACCTGTTATTTCAATAAACATAGGGGGACCTGCAGAAACAATTCTTCATGAAAAGACAGGATTTCTTGCAAAATCTGTTGAGGAGATTCAACTAACAGAAGAGTGGGCTTATCCAAACATGGGATTCTCAACAAAACAGATAATTAAATTTGAAAAACCAAAAACTTTTGCTTACAGGGCAGATATAGAAGAATTAAGAACTTATACTCTAAGACTTTTAACTGATGACAACTTAAGAGAAGAGATGGGAAGAAATGCGAGAGAACATGCTGTTCAGAATTTTGATTACAAAATAATTTCAAAAAAAATGCTCGATATAATAAAAGAAAAACTTGAATTGGAATAGACAAAAAATTAAGTGTTTAAATCAAAACTCTTTTCTTTTTTAAACTTTCATAAGCTAAAATATAAGTTCCAGCATTCCATGCTTGAAATTTTCCATACATTTTTTTATTGAGTGGATTTATCCATTCTGGAAAATTTCCCTTTAAATTTGCTTCTGCTAATTTCTGTAATTCCCTTTCAGCGTCTTTAAATTTTTTTAATTTGATTAAAGAAAGAACATAAAAACTCCCGATATACGGCCAAATTCCTCCATTGAGATATTGGGAAGGGGTTCCTGCCTTGCAATCTAAATAATAATCTTGCCAATATTTGCTCTGTCTTTTTATTGGAGGGTGAATTGCTTTCACAGAATACGGCTCATTAATTTTATTTTTCTTTATATAAGAAAGAATCTTTTCAGATTTATTTTTATCTGCTAAATCAAAAACAATAGCTAATAAATTTCCAAGAGAATCAAACCACTCTCCTATTTCTTTATATTTATTGTGGTTTTTCCATCTATAAGAATAATAAAAATCCCCGTTCCATAGTTTCTTATCTTCTTTTTTTTCAATATTAAATTTAAGTTGTTTTTGTTTTTCTTTCTCTCCAGCAAAATTCAAAACCTTATAATAAAGAGCTGAAGTATTAATTGTATGCCCATATTTGTGAGGAAAAGCATCTTGCCAGTCTGTTGTGGGAAGTTGCTCGAGAAGATTGTCTTCTTCCATATCTTGGTAACTAAGCCAAACTAAAGCTTTTTCAATTTTCTTCTTATGCTTATTAAATAATTCGCTTCCATATCTTTTTTTATAAACATACTCTCCTATAATAAACCACAAACTAGAATCAATTGATTGAAAATCTACTTTAACTTTATTGGATTCAAATCCATAAACTGCATTTGGAATCTGTCCTAATTTGCTCTGAAAATTTGCTAGAGTAATCAAACTTCTTCTAAAGACTTGCTTTATCTTGGTATTTTCAATCAGGCTCGCTCCAATTAAAGAAATAACACTATCTCTTGCCCACACTCCCTTATATCCTCGCTTACCTCCTGATGCAAAAAGTCCGTGGGATGTTGAGCATTTCTCTATAACATCCAATGCTCTCTTATAAGTCAATTCAACTGAATTTTTCATCTACGAATTCCACCTGCCGAAGCTGAAAAAATTTCCTGTTTTTTCATTTTATTTTTTTCAATGAATCCATTATTTTTTTAAGAGGAATTTTTCTAACAGCAGTCACTACATCTCCCCCACCATAATAAATCAGCAGATTTTCCTTTTTTTTGTCAAAAACTACCCCTGTTGGAAAGACTATCCTCTTTTTTTGATATAGCTTCAATTCATATTTATTTTTTGGAATAAGAATTGGCTTAGGAGATTTAGACAGTATTTTTGTAGGATTTTTCAAATTCAAAAGAGCAACAGAACCAGAATAAATATAAACTCCGTCTTCGCTTTTTACAGTATGATAAATTAACAACCATCCTTTTTCTGTTTTTATTGGAGGACAGCCTGCACCCATTCTCCAATGAAGCTTCTTCCCCTCTTTAGGAATCTCCATTGATTTTAATTTACCCCAAGATTGCAAATCCTTTGAATAAGCAATCCAAATATGCGGAGGTGAAAACTGAAAATTGCCTTCTGGTCTGTCGAGAGCAACATATTTTCCTTTAATTTTCTCTGGAAATATGACAACATCTTTGTCCTGTTCTCCAAATATAATCCCTTTTCTCTCCCACTTTTCCAAATCTTTTGAAAATGCAAGAGAGGTAGAGATATTTTCTTGTCTTGATAAACTAACATAAGTCATTATATATTGATTATCGATTTTTACTATTCTTGGATCTTCAACCCCTAATTCTGAATCACTAGAAGTGCCGTAAAAACTTGGTTTTTTATCTATAGATAGTATGTTGAATCCAGATTCATCTAAAATAACTTTTCTTAAATGGGATATGGAAGTCAATCTTTTTGTATTATCCTTAAAAATAATATCAAAATCAGAATTCATCTTTATACATTCTTTATCGAATCTTTCTATTTTCAGTTTATATTTATTCTCTCCAACCATTCTTGGAGAATAGCAATATTTTTCATCTTCAAGCACTTTAACTTGCTCTGTTATTCTTATATAAAGAACTATTTTTCCATCCTCTCTTCTTATTGCAGCTGGATTGATTGTTCCAATTATCTTTAACTTTGTTGAAGAGGGTTTAATCATTTCTGGAGTAATTAATAAAACCCCTTTTTCAGTATTTACCACAAATAGAAGAATTTCTAATAGTTTTTAAATTTATAGAAGAACTATAGCAAAGAACCTGCTCTTTCGTCTATAATGACAAGAACATTCTTATGTTTTCTTAAAAAGCTTGCTGGACAATTTTTATTAATTTCTCCCCTAACTAATCCCAAAATAGCTTTAGCTTTTTTATTTCCAGAAGCTAAAAGAACTATCTTCTTTGATTTTAATATTGTAGAAATTCCCATCGTTAGTGCTTTTTTTGGAATTTCCTTTCCTCTTAAAGTCTCTGGGTTTAAATTAACTAATCGGGTTTTTGAATTAAAATCGCTTCCCGGCTCATTAAATCCAATATGCCCATTAACCCCAATCCCCAATATCTGAATATCAATTGGATTTTTTTTTATTTTATTTTCATAATCTTTGCACTCTTTTTTAAAATTCTTTGAATATCCGTTTAAAAGATTAATATTTTCTTTTTTAATATTTATTTGATTAAAAAGATTTTTAAACATGTAATATCTATAACTTTTTTTATCATTCTTCTTTAAAGGATAATACTCATCAAGATTAAAGCTCTTAATTTTTGAAAAATCAACCCTGTTTTTTCTATATTCTTTTATTAAATTTCTATACATACCCAAAGGAGTTTTTCCTGTTGCAAATCCAATTGTGAGGGAGGGATTTCTTAAAATTTCATCAATAATAATTTTGGAAACTTTCTTTGATAATTCTTTGTAATCTTTGGTTTTGATTATTTTCATTTCAAGACCTCTAAACCGGGCAACTTTTCTCCAACAATATAACTCAATAATGCCCCTCCGCTAAGACTTATATGTCCAAATCTTCTTCTGTTTATCTTAGAAGCTTTAATTGCATCACTCAAATGTCCTCCGCCAATAACTGAAAAAGCTTTACTATCTGCAACTGCTTTCAAAATTGCAAAAGTCCCTTTAGAAAATATTCTCTTGCTACAATCTCCAGCCGGCCCCTTCATATAAATTGCTTTTGCTCTTTTTATTTCATTTGTATATATTTTTTGAGTTTCTGAACCAATATCAAAAATTTCATATTTGTTTGGAAATCCACTTAAAGGAATTTCTTTTCTCCCATTAATATTAACAGCAAAATCTATAGGGGTCTGAACTTCTCTTAATTTATCCTTTGTAATTTTAATTAGAATCTTTTTTTTCTTGAGATATTCTTCTTGCTCTCCTAATTTTTTTCCTTTATTAATCAAACAAACTTGTCCGAATAACCCACAACTCAAAACTTTATATCTGCCTAATAATTTAATGTTGTCTTCAGGCTTTGCTCCTCCAAGAATATAAAGAGCATCTTTTAATTTTAATTTTTGAAGAGCCTTAACTTCTCTTTCTAATACTCTTCCAGCGCAGCTTTTCTTTATATATTTTGCAAGAAGTATAGAAGCTTGATTCCTATGACAGACAGAAAAAGCATCATTAACATATATATCGCATAATTTTGAGAAAAAACGAGTAATTTTATTTTCACCTGTATTGAATTCCTCTTTTAAGTATCTTATATTTTCTAAAAGAATCGCCTCCCCTTCCTTTAAGTTTCTTATTTTCCTTTCTGCCTCTTTTCCAATTATGTCCTCAACAAAATTTACTTTGCTATATTTATTTAGCTGTTTACAATTTTGCTTCAAAGAAATAAAATCTTCATTTCCGGGCCTTCCCTGATGCGCAAGAATAACAATTTTTGCCTTCTTCTTTTTTAATTCATTTATTGTTCTTGCAGCCTCTTTTATTCTTTCTGATTTTAATAGTCTCTTGTTTTGAACATCAGAATTTAAATCAGACCTAAGTAGAACTGTCTTGCCTTCAAAATCAAAATCTTCTAAAGTTTTCATTTTTTAAATTCTGCTTCATTTTAGAAGTTTAATCAAATCAATTACTCTATTTGAATAGCCATACTCATTATCATACCAAGAAAGAACCTTGACTAAACTACCATTGGCTTGAGTTAAAATAGAATCAACAATTGAAGAGTTTGGATTTTTTATTATATCGGAAGAAACAAGTTCATCTTCAGAATAAAACAAAATTCCTTTCATCTCCTTTTGAGAAGCCTTTCTTAATGCTTCATTTACTTGCTCTCTCGTTGCTGGCTTTTTTAAGACAGCTACGAAATCTGTAATGCTTCCACACGGAACTGGAGCCCTTATAGCTAATCCATCTAATTTTCCTTTTAATTCTGGAATTACCTCTGTAACTGAAGTTGTCGCTCCAGAAGTTGTTGGTATGAGGTTTATTGCTCCTGCTCTCCCTCTTCTTAATTTCTTATGGGGAATATCTAAAATAGCTTGATCATTTGTATAAGCATGTATAGTAGTCATATATCCTTTTTCAATTTTAAAATTATCATTAAGAACCTTAACTATTGGGGCCAAACAATTTGTAGTACAAGAAGCCATAGAAATAATTTTGTGTTCTTTTTTCAATTTATTTTCATTAACGCCTAAAACCAAAGTAAAATCTGGATTTTTCCCAGGTGCAGATATGATTACTTTCTTTGCACCAGCCTTAATGTGTTTATTTGCTCCTTCTCTATCTGTAAATACTCCTGTAGATTCTATTAAAACATCTATACCTAATTCTCCCCACGGAAGATTTTCAGGATCTTTCTCAGAAAAAACCCTTATTTTTTTATTATTAATTTTAATAAAATCTTTTCCTGCTTCAATTTTACCAGGATAATTTCCATAAACAGAATCATATTTTATTAAATAAACAAGAGATTGGATATTTGCAAGATCATTTACAGCAACTACATCTACTTTTCTGTCAAGAGCAATTTTCAAAACAGCTCTCCCAATTCTTCCCAAACCATTAATCGCTACTTTCACCATCTTTTATACAAAAAAAAGGATAAATGATTTAATAAATCTTACTGATAAAATTTAAAATGCCAATTATCTATTTTTAAAACTTTCTTCTGAATTTATATGTTTTCTAAGAATATTTCTCTGTTTTATTCATTAAATCTCTCGGGAGATTCAATAAACCCTGGGTACTTTTCCACCTTCCTCCCTGGGAAGAATATGAAAATGGACATGCTTTACAGCCTGTCCAGCACATTCAAAATTGTTATTAACTATATTAAATCCTTCTGATTTGTGCTTATCAATTAATTTTAAGACAGTCTTTTTTATGCAATCAAGAAGTTCTGTTCCAAGAGTGGAAGGCAAATCCAAAAGTGTCTCAAAGTGTTTTTTCGAAATGATGAGGGAATGCCCCTTTATTTTAGGGTTTGCGTCAGGAATTGAAAAGAAATTATCATTTTCATATATTTTTTCTGAAGGAATTTCTCCTCTTGCTATTTTGCAGAATATACAATGTTTTATCATAAAAGATTAAGTTATCGCCTCTTTTTAAAATTTAATATTCAATTAATCTCAGATTATAACAGATATAATTATCAAGATTTAACCTTTAATTATCACTTAAACAAGTTTAATTAATTATAAATATCTCAATGCACTCTTATAAATAAAAGACTGTTTAGATAACTACTTCCCCTTAAGAGAATTTAATTATCTGTAACAGATTTTATTGCGTTTTTGTAAGTTGCTCAACATTGGGGACACTATAATAAACTATATGATTTTACTAAGATAACTACAATTCTTCAAAAGTTTTTTCTTGATTAATCAATTTTCTCAGAATTTCTTTTAATTCTTTTATTTTAACCTCAATAATTTTTCCTTGCTTTATCAATCTTCAACAAAAACTTCAATTATTTTGGCATGCACTTTATGCTCTTGAATAAGCCTTAAAATCTCACTTTTATTCTGTGCTGGAACCATTAAACAACTTTTCCCAAGTTTTCTGCCTGAAAGTTTTGAAATTAATCCCTCGTAACTTTTATCTTTTACCTTAAACCCATATAATTTATTCAAAAAAGCCCCCCTATTCTTTCCGATTTTATCCCAGAAGATAATTGTAAAATGTTTAACTCCTAAAGGCATCTTTTTAGATTCATATTGTCCATACAAAACAATACCGCTCGAAGCTATGCTCCGCTCTAACTCTTTCCATTCACTTAATATTCCTATTTTTATACTAAACTCCTGATTAATGCCTTTAAGCTTGAATAATGAGGATTCTCTGCTCTGATAAAATTTCTCAGTTAATTTAAAAATCTCTTCTTTAATCTTCTTAGTCTTTTTCTTGACTTCAATAAAGATATCTATATCGCTTTCTTTTTCTTCCTCTCCTTTTGCAGCACTCCCAAATAGTATAATTCTCTCTATAGCTTCCTTTTCTTTTAAATTGCTTAATAAATAAGCTGCGAAATAAGCTGAATATCCTTTTATCATTTTACAAGCTTTTTTAATTCAAAAAATAAATTTATTTTTTCCTGCAATATTTTTTCTGAAGCAGGAACTCCATAAGCTAAATCATCTCGCTTCTCTTCTATTTTAATTCCTATTTCAATTATCTTTTCTACATTATTTATAGAATCTATAGGAGAGACAATTTGTTTTTGCAAAATTTCCTTAATGCTCTCTTTTTTCTTTTTGAACCACAAATGATTTATCTTTGACCCTTCTTTTATTACATTAAGATTGTGAAAATAAGATTTAATAAGACTTGTCATTCCAAGAGAAATTGAAAATGCAATCCTTCTCTGATGAAACAAAAGCCCTCTTTTATCATTTAAAGCAGATTCTATTTCCTCTTCTACCTCTTTTAATGTTTCATCATGCTTTTCTTTTTTCATTTTTTTCCAACCATCTTAAGACATTTGACTTAAAAGCATTAAGACATATGACTTTATAAATTCTTCTATATTTAAGACATTTGACTTAAAAACATTAAGACAGAAGTCTTAATATAATATATAGAAGGTTTTGAAAAACCCCAAAAAGATGATTTTTTGTTTGCTAATAAAAACGATGTATGATGGTAATAGGATTGTATAATTAATAATATCGTCAATAATTCATTAAAAATAAATAAAATAATAAAATTAGTATTTTGTTATAGATAATTAAATTTCTTAAAAATAGGGTTATTCAAAGTTATCTATTATCAATAACTTACTCCTTAAGATTATTTAACTCTCGTGTTTACTCTCTTACCAAACTCCAAAATACTAAATCCCTCATTTATAACTTTCCTCATAACTTCTTTTAGTTCTGATATTTTTACTCTTACTTGTTCAGTGGTATTCCTATCTCTAATAGTTATAGTTTTATCTTTTAAACTCTGCTCATCTACAGTAATGCATGCAATTGTTCCAATCTCATCTTGTCTGGCATATCTACGACCAATTGAACCTCCAGAATCATAAACTACATTTAATTCTTGTTTGAGATTATCATAAATTTCTCTTGAAATTCTAACAAGCTCTTCGTTATTTTTTATGACTGGGAAAATCGCTGCTTTTACAGGAGATATACTTGGAGGCAAATTAAGAACAATATTTCCTCTTCCATCGTCGGAATAAGCTTTAGTGAGCAAAGCCAAAAAAATTCTCTCTATCCCAAATGTTGGCTCTATCACTTTTGGAATAACTTTACTTTTATATTTCTCATCAAACACTTCCATACTCTCTTTACTTTCTTTTGCATGTTGGGTTAAATCATATTGTCCTCTGTTTGCATTTCCCCCAAGTTCCACACTTCCAAAAGGATATTCATAATCTACATCAAAAGTAGCAGAAGAATAATGACTTAATTCATCTTTTTTATGCTCCCTTATTTTTATATCAAAGAGCCCCATAGAATTATACCACCTAATTTGTTCTGCGAGCCAATATGCGTGCCATTCTTCCATTCTATTTTCTTTCAACATTTTTCCAATTGTTGTTTCTTTCAAAATTTCTTTTCCTTCCATTTGAGTCTCAGCATCCAACAAATTAACTTTAACATTCATTTGCTCTTCTCCAAGCAAACCACATTTTTTCTCCTCTGGATTTATAAAAAATTCAAATTCGGCTATGTTAAATTCTCTGCTCCTAAATAAAAAATCTCTTGGTGCAATCTCATTTCTAAAACACTTTCCAATTTGAGCAATTCCAAATGGCAATTGCATTCTTGAAGTCTGCTGTATTAATTTAAAATCCATAAACATTCCCTGAGCAGTTTCTCCTCTCAAATAAGATTCGGAAGCATCCAACGCCCCAACTTTCGTTTTGAACATCAAACTGAATTCACCTTTAACTTCAAATTCTCCTCCACATTTGCAATTAATTTTTCCAACTTCACTTTTATCTATCTTAGTTACATTTTTACATTTTTTGCAAATTACTGCAATATCATTAAAATTTTCTATATGCCCTGACGCCTTCCAAGTTCGTGGATGAGAAATTATACTTGCATCCAGTCCTACCATATTCTCTCTTCCTTGAACAAAAAAATTCCACCACTCTTTTTTTATGTTATTAAACATTTCAACACCAAGAGGTCCAAAATCCCAAAATCCAGAATATCCACCATATATATCCGAACTTCTAAACACAAATCCTTTCTCCTTGCAGAATTTTGAAAGTTCATCTATAGAAATTTTCTTCTGAACAAGTTTAGTAATTAATTTTTTTTCTCCATTTTCTTTATTTTCTTCATCCTTATTCATAATAATATTTTTCTTATCAAGGTTTTTAATTATTTCTGCATATTTTTTTTCAGCTTCATTTTTGTCAGAGCCAAGATAAGCTATATGTTTGCTTGTAACTTTTTTTCCCTCGCGAACACTCTTTCTCATATAAAAATAATCTTTTCCATTAATCTTCTGTTTTACTATATAAGCCATTCTTTTACCAACTACAGAAGATATATAAATATTATTAATAACTACAATTTCCCCATAAAGATTTAATACATATATGATAAGTAAGGTTTATAAGGAATAATACATATATGATAAGTAATGGGAAGGACTCGAATAGCTAAGGCTGTAATCAACGATTTAAAAGAAAAAAAAGAATCTTCTCAAAAGAGAAAAAACGAACTTATAGAGTATGTAAAGAGATTAAATCATGCCCATTTAAATGAAAAAGTTTCTGGCGCAAGATATGTTGAAATTCTTCATAAAAAAAATGATGGAAGAAACATAAAAGAATGGGTAGAGTATTATGAAAATTATTCAAAAAATTGCGAAAGAGAAATAAAAAATCAAAAGAGAAAAATAATAAAAAATAAAATTCCTGTTTTTTTATTTTCAATTGTATTGATTTCAATTTTTATATACATTTCTTTTAATATAAATTTTAATTTCACAGGATTTGGAATTAAAGAATCGGGGCAGGAATTTTCACAGGATTTGAATTTAATTTTAAGTGAAAATACAAATTACGAATGGCAATTGGAAAATATAGGACAATTAAAATCAGTAAGAGTTAATGGATTAATAGAGGGTGAAGGAGAAGTAAGAATTTACCTTGACGATTTGCTTATTATGGATAGTTCTAAAATAAAAAGCAAATCAACTTCTCTAACGGGCGGGGTTATTGATGAAAGTGCAATTGGAGAAGAAACAACTGGAGAAGGAACAATTGTTGAAGAAAAAATTGTTGAAGAAAATCCAATTGTTGGACCGATTAAAGAAAAAACACAAGAAACAAAAACACAAGAAACGCAAAATGCTTCTTCCTATATTCAACCTTCAAACACGTCAAAATCATATTCAGAAACAGAAGCTCCTCTAAAAGAAGAGTCGAGTCCTTCCCCGGGGGAGCTTCTTACTGAAGATAATAAAACTGGTATTAATCAAACAATTCCCCAAGAAAATATAACTCAAAATAAAACTCGGATTGAACCTCTAAACCAAACTGAATTTCAAGGAAATATAACTCAAAATGAAACAGAAATTATAATTAAAACATTCACTGGAATATGTGAAGAAACCTGCAATTTAAAAGATTTGAATTTAAACAAATCCTCTTACACTTTAAGAATAGAAATTGAAAATGCAAAATTAGAATTGAATACAATTGATTATAATATAATTCCAGAAGAAATGCTTCCAGAAGAAATAATTCCATATATAAATGCTACAAACATAAGTTCAATAGAAAATGTTACTATAAATACCACCCAATACCAAGCAATTCTTGGGCAACCAGTAAAATGGAAAAAAGAAATTTCATTAGATAAGGAAGGTTCTGCAAGAATTGAACTGCCTAAAGAAGCAGAAAATATAGTTGTAAACAAAATTATAGAATCATATTCAGAAGTAGAACAGGAAGCCCTTCAAAAAGAAGAGTCGAGTCCTTCCCATGGGGGGCTTCCTTATTCTGAAGACGGAAAAATAAAACAAAACATAAACGAAAATATAGAAACAAAATTAAAAACAATTGAAAAATCAGAAGAAATAGAAAAGCCAGCTTCAAGAATAACAGGAAATTCTATTTTCAGAAATATAAAAAATTCAAGAATAACAGGAAATGCCATTTCCCCTTCCACAAGTGAAGGAACACCGGTTAATTCAGAAGAAATAATTGAAGTTTTAATTAAAGATAATTCAACAAATTATGAAATAGAATATGAAACTCCTGCTCCCTACGCTGTTGAAGAAAATTTAACAAACGGTAAAAGAGTTAAAATTGTAGGTCCTGAAACAATTCACTATGAAAACGTCTTAATTTTCACAAATTTATCAGAAAATCTCAATATAAAAAATCCTTCATCAATAAAAATTCATTGGATTGAAAATAATACTTATATCCCCCCAACAAAAGTAGAAGATAGAGATAATAATGGAATTTATGATTACATTGAATGGGTTGTTCCCCATTTATCCAATCAAACTTTTGATATAATTGTTATAACAAAAGCTGAACACCTTGATTCAAATAGAAATTTTATTTCTGATATTTACGAGCAGGTTAAACAACTTGATAATATCTGGTCTGAAACAATCTCCGATGGAGATTATGTAAGAATTACTTTTGAAATTCCTTTAGATAATACAAGAGATATAACAATATATCCAAGAATAATTTCTGGAACTCCAAGAATAGAAGTGTATGAAGTTAACTCTACAGAAAAAATTGCAGAGTTCACAAATTTAAATTCAAATGAATATAACAAAATATATTTAACAAATTTGGGACAGGGGCAATGTTATGATAATGAAACCAAGATTTTAACTGAAAATGGATGGAAATATTTTTATGATTTAAATGATAATGAGGAGGTTGCAACTTTAAATCCAGAAACAAAAAAATTAGAATGGCAAACACCATTAGAACAGCAAGAATTTAATTATAACAATGAAATGTATAAAATTATTTTAGAAGATGGAAGTGATTTGCTGGTTAGTCCCGAACATAAAGTTTATTCTGCTGAAGATAATGAAGAAAATGATTATTCTCTTTCAGGAAATATTGCTTTAAAGAATTCAGGCATCTTTAATAGGTCAGATGTAGAAAGCACATCAACTTCTTTTTGCCTTTTTAATGCTTCATCATTAGACCACAAAGGTAGTTTTAACTTTAAAGCCAATGCTAGAAAGTCAATATCTTGTGAGTCGGGACATGATTTTTCAAAGTGCTTTAACAACTCTTGGTACTCTTCAATTGGAATAAATGAAACTGCAACAGCCAAATCTCTTTTTATTTCTTTGAACTCTTCTTCAGACAACTTGGTTTTCTTTAGAATGTCTGATTTGTGTGAATTTATTTCTTCTAATGCAAATTCTGGAGAAAATAAGCTTAAATCCATTCTCATAAGGAATTTTCTTACTATAGAACCCTTCCAAAAGAATGTATATAATACATTAGTATCTGCAACTAATTCCATTTATAATAGTCCTTTCTTTTTTAATGAATCTAATCTTCCGCTTCTTGAAGCTCTTTGCAATTTAACAGACCAATCAATAATTTCTTGTTCTTCTTCAGAATTTAACTGTGCTTTGATTTTCTCCCATTCTGCTAATTTGCGAGCTCTTTCTACTATCAGTTTTCTTACAAATGCAGACCAATTGAATTCAGGGAATTGTTTCATTAATTCTCTTATATCTTCTGGAATAGCTAATGTTAATGATACCATTTTGAGTTTGCCTCCTAATTATGTTCAAAAACGTAAATACGTTCAGGTTTATAAATCTTTCGATGAGAAAAAAGATTTAAGTGATTTTAACTTAACCAGAATTAAAGATGTTTATTCAAACTTTAATTCTGGAAAAGAGGTTTATTTCTTGGATGAAAATAACCAACCAATTAAGGTTAAATCAATCAAAAAAGAAAATTACAATGGCAAGATTTATGATGTTGATGTTGAAAATGATATTGTTTTGGTAAGGCATGGTAATGAAAATTCCACGGCATTTTGGAGCGGTAATTCAGAGGGTTATTCCCAAGACACTTTTGACTTAAGAGTAACAGGAGGTGAAGTTGAATTTGATCATATTGTGGACCCCGCTTCAACTCATTTATATGATTTTAGCACAGGTTCTGGAAGCGATAAATGGGCATACACTTTTGCAAATCTGGATGTTGCGGCAGCACCACACACAGAATCTTCTCTTGCACCTGCAGGTGAGATAACTACTGCTGTAACTACAACTAATCTTCAAACATACAATCAACAATTTGTTACAATAACAGGTAGTGTTGGAGATTATTCACCTCTTTATTTAAAATTTACAATTAATGAAGATCCTACCATTATCACAAATATAAGTATGGATGTTCAAGGAATATATACCCAAACTTCTGGAACAGCAATGCAAGTTTGGGCTTACAACTTTAGCAATCCAGGTTATTATGTTCAGATTGGGGGGGACTTTGCAATTACTTCTACAGCTTCTCCCGGATTAAATTTTTCAAGATACATAAATAATAGATATTCAGATTTTATAAATGGGAGTGGCACTATGTTTATATTGTTTGTGGATGGAACAGCAAATATAGATGAATATTTTGACTATGTTAGATTAAATGTAACTTATACTGATACTGTTCCTCCAACTTACACAGAAGTATCAACTAATGAGACAGTAGCAGGAAACATAAATAATTTTGCAATTAATGTAGGTGATAATTCTGCTTTACATCCTAATGGTGCATATATATTCTCAACAAATAATTCTGGAGAATGGCAAAATGATTCAACAATTTTATTCACAACAACTCCTTCCTGGGCTAATGTTACAAAAATACTGGATGCGGTTGCTGGGCATATGGTTGGTTATAGATGGTTTTTCAACGATACTTCAAGCAATACAAATTCAACTCCCGTTTATGTTTTGACTACAACATCACCTCCTCCACCAACATATTCTTTAGTTTCAAAAAATAATACTGTTGCAGGGAAGATAACTCAATTTGCAATTAATGTAACTGATAGTTCTGCTTTACATCCCAATGGGCAATATATATTTTCAACTAATAACACAGGAAACTGGGTAAATGATACTGCATTTAATTTCACAACAACTCCTTCACGAGTAAATACAACAAAAATATTAAATTCAACAATTGGAACTTTTGTTGGTTATATGTGGTATTTTAATAATACTGCAGGATATACAAATTCAACTTCGGTTTATACATTAACAACATCTTTCCCACCTCCAGTTATTGATTTTAAAATGTGCTTTGTAAGAAATCAACAATTAAATAATTCCATGAGTTTAGAAGACAGCACAAAACTTATAATATCAAATAAGGTTGGACAAGTAATAACTGTTAATAATTTACCTGATTATGATCAATTTGATGAATCTGGCTGGGTTGCAATGCTTACTAATGCTACTGGAACAGAGGGGGTAGCAGACGGTGATTATTCATATAAAAATTTTACCACAATTAATAGAACTGCAAAAACATTAACATTTGCAGCAGGTATGGATTTAAGTGCATGGGCAGTAGGTTATATATTAGTTTTATATAATCCTTTTTTAAATTATGATTTTGTTGGCAATCAGACATATAATCCATTCATAAGTATTACAGGAGCTCCTGCATGGAGGAATGGAGGTACAACTACTACTGCAAGTGTTAGTGGTCCAATGTTTAGACATAGTGATGGACGTTATATCTGGATGTTTAACGGTTATAATGGTACTATATACAGATTAGGATATGCTTATTCAGATAATATGACTACATGGACAATGGGCAACTCAGATCAACCTATTTATAATTATACGACAGAAATTCCTGATACTACAAGGGCATATATTATTGGTCATGCTACCCCACTTAATGATGGTACTGGAAGATACTATTCTCTTCTATATCAGGCGCAGACGTCAACTAGTTATAATTTGATGAGAATATTTTATTTTGATGAAAATTTTACAGCTTTCACCTATAGTGAACCATTAATGGAATATAGAGAATCGGGATTTGTTCCGGGTTCCATTTTACAAATAGGTGATAAATATCATCTTATTTATATGCTCGTAGCTTCTGCAGGTGTTCCTTATAGAACAATTATAGTTGCAAAATCAACTTCCTTAGAGGGGCCTTATACTGATTACCAAAATATAACAAGGGGAATTGATGCTAATAATGGAACAGCTTGGTCAAATAATATTGATGCACCTTCTATTTATAATGATGGAACTAAAATATCGGGTTTATTTGGTGCTACACCGAAATGGTCTCAAAGTGGAACAAAAGGAAACAGAGAATTTGTTTTATTAGATTTTAATGAAACAACTGAAGTTTGGAGTATAAATGAAAAAGGTCCTGTTTTTATCAATCCTATTTATTTTCAGGATTTGGGTTTGGGTAGTACTTATTATTTATGGGCTGGCGATCACCTTGGTGGTCCTCAAAATCTATTTATAGATGGAAATAATACTTATTTAGCAGGGAGTATGAAAGGAAGTAAATATCAAGTATCTTTAATAAAATTAAAAGATAGCACTCCTCCAACCTACTCCCACAATTCAACTAACAATACTCTTGCAGGGGAAATAACTAATTTTGCAATTAATGTAACAGATAATGTTGCATTGCATCCAAATGGACAGTATATTTTCTCAACAAATAATACTGGAAGTTGGTTGAATGATAGCGGAATAAACTTCACATCAACCCCAAGCTGGGCTAATGTTACAAAAACATTAGATGCAGTTGCCGGGCACATGATTGGTTATAGATGGTATTTTGATGATAATTCAAGTAATTCAAATTCAACACCGATTTATGTTTTGACAACTACGGGAGGAGATTCAACCCCTCCATACTTCACAACAATTCCAGCAAACTCATCTTTATTCTATGGTAATCAATCTCTCAGCGTTGATTTTGATGCAACAGATACAGTAGGTTTTGGATATTTTTCAATTAATGATACTGCAAGATTTTCTATGACTCAGGCAGGAATATTAACAAATGCAACCCCAATGGCATTTGGTAATTATGAAATAAATGTAACAATTAATGATACTTCAAATAATATAAATTGGACGAGATATAAAGTTCAAATAAATAAATCAAATTATTATGATTGTGAAGTTTATTTTAATGCTACTTCTGGTATAAATTATCCTGATAATTTTATTGTTTATACAAATTGTTCTTCTCTTTATACCCTTTATAGAAATCAAAGTGTAATTAACAACAATACCATTGTTAGTGCAGGAGCAGGATATTATAATATAACTGTTCAGAGAACAGATACTGCGAATTATACAAACACAGTTGATACTGAATTTTTTACTGTGAATAAAAATACAAATAATATATGTCAAGTTGGATATAATGCAAGCTCTGGTATAACTTATCCAGATACATTTTTAGTTTGGTCTAATTGTACAACCCCCGTAACATTAATGAGAAATGGAACAACAGTGGGCAATAATACTGTTGTAAATAGTGGTGCCAGCGCTTACAACTTTTCATTTTTAAGGGCGGATACTCAAAATTATTCTTATATTTATAATGAAAGTCAGTTCATAGTAAATAAAGTAACACCAACTTTAACAAAATTACTTAATGGAAATAATGCGGATTTTACAGGAGTTTATCCTATACAAGTTAATGCTTCTGGATATACTAATTATGGAACTTTGTCAATGTATAGAAATGCAACGGACATAATATCTCAAAATAATATTAATATTTCTATTCCAAGTGGTTATCATCAATTTGCTTTTAGTGTTACAGGAAATGCTAATATAACAGATGTTTCAAGTCAGTATCTTTATGCAACAATAAGTCAAAATACTACTTCTTGTTCTGTTTATTTTAACACAACTTCTCCAGTAATTCATCCAGCATTTTTTATAGCTTATACAAATTGTTCAACAACTTATGCTTTGACAAGAAATGGAACAGCGATTTCAAACAACTCTATTGTAAATTCTGGTGCGACAGCATATAATATTTCAGTTCAAAGATTAGATACTTCAAATTATACTAATACATTTAATCAACAGCAATTTATAATTAATAAAAATCCAGAGAATTGTAGAGTATTGTTTAATGAAACCTCTCCAATAAATTATCCAAATACATTCTTAGCTTGGGCAAATTGTACAACTGAATTTACATTAAAAAGAAATACCACGGTGATAACAAACTATACAGAACAAGTATTGGCAGTTGGAGCATATAATTTTTCATTTTTAAGAACAGATAGTATTAATTATTCTATTTATTATAATCAAAGCGAGTTTAGAGTTGTTGATTCAACTCCCCCAACATATTCTCACAATTCAACAAATAATACTTTAGCAGGATTATTTAGCAAATTTGCAATTAATGTAAGCGATAATTCTGCATTAAATCCTAACGGAGCATATATATTTTCAACAAATAATTCTGGAGAATGGCAAAATGATTCTGCTGTTTTCTTTTCAACAACTCCATCGTGGGCGAATATTACAAAGACATTAAATTCAACTTCTGGAACAATGGTTGGTTATAGATGGTATTTCAATGATACTTCAAATAATTTAAATTCGACCCCTGTTTATGTTGTGACTACAACTTCTTCAAATATTCCTCCAGAAATTTATTCTGTAACAAGCATATCTCCTGTTACTCTCACCGACGGTCCAAGTCCAACTTTCATTATTGTTAATTTTTCTGTTTATGATGCAAACGGAGCTTCTAATTTAAACAGCACATCTGCATCAATAAATTTTACAAAAGCAGACGAAGAATTGAGATATAATAGTTCTTGTGCAGTTAAAGATTCTTCAGGGAACTACGCAAATTATACATGTAATGTTACAATGTGGTGGTGGGATGCTTCTGGAAATGATTGGAAAGTTTATGCAAATATAAGTGACTTAGATTCAAATACTGTAATAAATGATACAACAACTTTTACAGTAAATACTTTAACAGGATTTGTTATGAGTCCTTCATCTCTAAATTTTGATAGCTTACCTGCGGGTTCTACAAACAAAACACCCACAGATTATTTTATATTAAACAATACAGGAAATGCAAATATAGGAACAAATGGTGTAAAAATAAATGCAATTGATCTTGTGGGTGAGACAAATAAAAATCAATTTCTTTGGGCTAGTAATTTCTCTGCAAGCATTTACACAGGGGGAAATATAGAATGTAATATCACTGCTTCAGCAACCCAAATGGTAAATAAAAGTGATATAGCCATAACAGATACAATACTTCCATCAGGAAATTATACAAAGAATGATGGAACAGGACAGGAGAATGTTTATTTATGTTTAAGAAAAGTTGGAGTAGAATTAACTCAACAACAATATTCAACAAATCAGTTCGGTTCATGGACTGTTAGAATTGTTTTGGTTGCTATATCTCTAAAAAGAAGAAAGAAAAAGAAAAATTCAAATAATCCAACAAGCATAACCCTTCCTGTAACTATATTTTCAAGAGAATTAGGAATTCTTGAATCCCTTACAAAATATATGAAAGAAAATCTTGGAATGTCTTATCACAAAATTGCAGAACTATTGAATAGAAACCAGAGAACAATATGGACTTCTTATAACAAATCAATAATAAAACAAAAAGAAATTATACAAGTAAAAGAAACTGAAATATTCTTGCCACTCTCAATATTTATAGATAGAAAATATACTCCATTGGAATCAATTATAATCTTCCTTAAGAAATATGAATTAAAATACAGCGAGATTGCTAAATTATTGAACAGAAATCAGAAAAATATATGGACAATTTATTCAAAAATTAAAAGAGAAGGTATGCTTCCCGAATAATAAAACTTAAAAAGTATAAGAACTATAGAGAACTAATATGAAAAAAAGGGGGATTCTTATTGTGATGTTTATAGCAATTATCTTAATCGTTCCTTTAATATCTGCAGGATTTTTTGAAAGCACATGGAATAAAATAACAGGAATGGGTTCATCAACTTCTCCAGTAACATTAAATATATCAGTAACTTCGGGAGCTCCAACAGTATATGCTGTTTATAATTTAAGTTCTGCCATCACTCTTACTGACGCACCAAGTCCAACTTTTATTGTAATTAACTTTTCTGTAACTGATCCTGACGGAGCTGCAAATCTAAATAATGCTTCTGCAGCAATAAATCTTACAAAAGCAGGTGAAGAATTAAGATATAATAGTTCTTGTGCAGTAAAAAATTATGGGGGAAATTATGCCAATTATACATGTAATGTAACATTATGGTGGTGGGATGCAAGCGGAGTCGATTGGAAAATTTCTGCAAACATAAGTGATTTGGGAGGAAATATTAGAATTAATGATTCTAATTTTGTTACAGTTAATACCTTAACTGGCTTTACAATGAGCCCTTCTACCCTAACTTTCTCAGGCATAGTTGCAGGAGCTACAAATCAAACACCTACAAATGATCCTCTTATTTTAAACAATACAGGAAATTATGATGTAACAATAAACAATGTTAAAATGAATGCAACTGATCTTGTAGGTGAGACAAATCAGGGCAAATTTCTTTGGGCAAGTAATTTCTCTGCAAGCATTTACACAGGGGGAAATATAGAATGTAACATCACTGCTTCTGCAACACAAATGGTGAATATGAGTGATACAGCAATAGCTAATACTATACTTTCAGCAGGAAATTATACAATGAATGACGGAACAGGACAAGAGAATGTTTATTTATGTTTAAGAAAAGTTGGAGTAGAATTAACCCAACAGCAATATTCAACTAATCAGTTCGGTTCATGGAGCGTAAAGATAGTATAAAATGAAAAACAATAGAAACACTTGCAATAAAGTTTATGTTTCTTTAGCTATGCTTATTATTTTAGGAATCTCTTTTGTTTCAGCTTTTTCAGTTTCTTCTCCATACATGGCAAATAAAACATTAAATCTCTTTCCAGATTCAAAGATAACAAATTTAGAATTTGTTCTTCAAAATGGAGGAGGTGCAACCGAAAATGTAACTATAAGAGTAAATATACTTGAGGGTTCTGAAATTACAAACATAACGGATGATGACAATATATACACTGTCTCTCCAGGAGCTCAAGTGCCAGTAAATTTAAGAATAACTCTCCCAGAAAACGTTATGATAGGAAACACCTATAATGTTCGATTGGAATTCAGCACAGTCACTTTAGGACAATCTGGAGAATTTGGATTTGGAACAGGACAAGAACAAAGCTTTAAAGTTGTGGTAGTAAAAGAGATAGTTCAAAAAACACCTGCTAACTTCCTTTCTTCAAAATTATTTTTACCATTAATCATAGGTATATTATTGATACTCTTAATAATGATTATGTTCTTAATTAGAAGAAAGCAGAAACTTTCTAAGAAATAAAAATTTTAAAAACTGCATTCTGTTGTATAATTAATGAAGAAACATATTTTTTTATCCCTCACAATTTTATCTTTTATAATTCTCAGTCAATTTGTTTCTTCAGAAACAAATCAAGATTCAATAACAGGCAATATGATTGTGGATCCTGTAACGGGAAAACTTACTTCTCAACAAGTAGGAATGAGTATTTTTATTCAGACAATAATTCCCTATATTCAATTAATCTCTCCAAAAAACCAAACTTACTTAAAAAACGAATCTCTTCTTATTAATTATACACTTGTTAATGGAGATTATATATGGTATAATTTGGATAATTCTGAGAATATCACAATAAGCTCTTCAAAATATATTAATGTAAGTCAAGGGAAGCATACTCTTTATATTTTTTCAAACAATAGCAATATAAGCACAAGCAGTAGCATAACTTTTACAATAAATTCAAGCAGATTTGTTATCCTCTTTGAAGATTATAAAGGAATAAACAATGGGGCTTCCACCAATTTTATTGATTACACTTATGAAGAAATACAAAATTTAGACAATATTATTATTGAAAATACAAATTATGGGAAGATTCAATTTAATGAAGAAATAAATGTGACTAATGATAATAATTTTGCAGATAATTTATTAGACTTAGATTCAAACACAGAAATATCCTTTAATCACATTGAATTAAATTCTACAGAACTTCAAAATTTTAACAAACCTGCCATTATTTGGTTATATAATTTAACATTTACAAATCCAAGAATCCTTAAAGATGGAACTGTTTGTCCATCGACAATATGCACTAAAGAAAGCTATACTTATCCTTCAAATTCTACAGGAGGAACTCTAAAATTCAATGTCACGAGTTTCTCTATTTATTCTACAGAAGAAACTCCAATATCAACTGCAATAAATGGGGGAGGAGGCGGGGGTGGAGGAACAGAAATAGCAGCAGTTAAAGAAAAAAAATTTGAAATTAAACCCGAAGAGATAAAAATATCTTTAAAACAAGGTGAAACAATATCAAAAAAAATATTTATAACTAATTTGGAAGATCAAATTTTAAAATTTGAATTAACAAATTCCTCTCTTAAAGACTTTATAAAAATAAATGAAACTGAATTTTACATGAATCCAAAAGAATCTAAAGAGATAGAAGTAAATTTTATAACAACTAACAATACTCTCCCTGAACTTTACATAGGAAAAATTTTTGTCATGGTTGAAGACACTCAAAAAGAGATTTTGGTTGCAATTGAAGTTGAATCTAAAGTATCTTTATTTGATATAAAGATGAAAATTCCTAACAAATATAAGTATGTGCTTCCAGGAGAAGAAGTCTTAGCTCAAATTGAGCTTTATAATATTGGTTCTGATGAAAAAGTAGATGTATCTTTAAATTACATAATAAAGGATGATAAAGGGAATGAAATTGTTATGGACCATGATACTTTGGCTGTAGGAACTACTACAAGTTTTACAAAAAAAGTTCAACTTCCAAAAGATTTGACTTTTGGAGAATATGTTTTCTATGTAAAACTAACTTATGAAGACAAAACAGCGAGCGCCAGTTCTTGGTTTAATGTTGGAAAAGCACCAACAATTCCTTTTAAAGCAGGAATAATTGCCTTGGTGGTTGTCTTAGCAATGGGTTTAATAATTATAATAATAAGGATTAGAAAGATTAAAGAACATTCAAGCATTTCTAAAAAAATAGATACTGGCTCTCTTAAAAGGGCTAAAATAATAAAAGAGTGAAAGAATGAGAATACTTATTTATCAAGCAGAATTGACAATGGCTTCATTGTGCCTTTTTTTAATATTATTAGCTATTTTAATATGCATAGAAATTATTACAAAAAGTTCGGGAAAATTAAAAAAAGCCACCATATTTTTTCTCATAGCTTTTATTCCCTCCATGCTCTATATAGTTGGAAGAATTATGAATATAGAAGCAAGATTTACTGCAGGTAAATTTTTTAGTTTAACGTTTAATACTCTCATAACTCTCTTCGTCTTAATGGGATTAATTATGATGAATAAACTGCTTAAAGAAATATCAAAAAAAGAAGGGGGAGAAGAAGAAATTAAAGAAATACAGGAGGGCAAAACAGAAGAAGAAAGAAAAAATATAATTTTAATTAATGCAATAAATAAATTTAAGAAATCAGAATTATTGCAGGTATATCCAAAATTTTCTAGAAGCCAGACATTATTCGTAGATTGGCTTAGAAAAGAGGACTATGGAAAAAATGAAAAAGAAATATATCAAAAATTAAATGTAACAAAAGAAGATTTTACATATCTTTTTAATAAATATAAAGAAAAGTAAAGAAATAATTAAAAAGCAGCAGGCGAAGTTGCTAACTCCTTCTTTCACCCACCATAAGCACGGGGATTGCTCGACTCCTCGTCCAACTCAATTACTCGTCGTAAGCACGGGGTGGGAGTCGAACCCACGAAAATTCGCTCTGCAGGCGAACGCAGTACCGTTGTGCCACCCGTGCACAAATATCCACAATAATTAATAT
>Ga0265296_1001125_pt1 | contig 32782 bp, 38 predicted proteins | sample MunlanPumphouse1_FD_189073 | JGI IMG/M metagenome (GOLD analysis project Ga0265296, IMG submission 189073) | Groundwater microbial communities from a municipal landfill in Southern Ontario, Canada - Pumphouse #1 | ecosystem: Environmental > Aquatic > Deep subsurface > Groundwater | place...
AAATTTCTCCATATTGTCCTGAGAGCTTTACACCCCGGTGTTGCCACCAGCGCATATCTCAGTAGGATTACCCCAAACGGAAGGGGTAGCACACGGCAATGCATGATGTAACTTCTTGTCGCAGACAGATTATGTTAACAACGAACTTGTACGAACTCAATACGAACTCACGCTATCGGAGTTCGTTTTATTTCGTTTAGTTCGGTGTTTTTTCCCATATTTTTGTTGTTTTCATATTCATTTATGAACCGCAGTTTGTGATTTATTAGTTATGCATAGTTTTGACAAAACCTTTAAATACATCCGGGGATAATTAGAAATTGTTGTTAATGCAACTTCAAAACGGAGCAATAATATGGATCACTTCTCAAAAATAAGAAAAGCAACACAATTCACATCGCTTGCCATCAGTTCAGTGATCTTCATAATAGCATTGTACGGAATAATGACCCACAACGATTCCTATTTCGAAATAGGCCTTCTCCTTATCGGATTCATTATTGTCGGAGGTATTCTGCTTTCTCCCATACTTGGAAGATTCTGGTGTGGATGGCTCTGCCCGCGAGGTACGTTCCTTGAATATGTACTTGAGAAAATATCAAAAAAAAGAAATATCCCTGATATACTCAGGTCAAAAGCATTCAAATTGTTCATCGCTTCAATATTGGCGGTCATGTTCGTCATGGTGCTCCTCGATATGAATCCGCTGCTTACTTCCCAGGATGAGCTTGCATCACTTGGCGGCTTCATTGTGTTCATGTGCGTGGTGACTACGCTAGTAATATCGATCCCCCTGGGAATCATCTACATGCCAAGGACATGGTGCGGTTTCTGTCCAGTTGGATATGCTCAATCCATCCTGTCAAAGAATAAGATACTTAAGATCTCAATAGAAGATTGCAAGAACTGTAAAAAATGTCACACTTTATGTCATCTTGACCTGTGCAAAATATCTACCGGAAAAAGCAAGACTATAGAATCTTCTGACTGCATGGCATGTATGAAGTGCACTGATTCATGCCAGATCGGCGCAAATAAACCAGTGATTATGCTAAAGGCAGCCTGAAGAGCTGCCTTTGACTTTTTTCTGAACTTTGCGGAAAAAAAAACACCGAATTTATGTAAATATAGGTAATTTTTTAATAGTTTCGCTGACTTTAGTTTGTGCGGGGTCAAGGGGTAGAGAACCGGAATAAGCAGCGGGTGATAGTAGCCAAAACACATAGAATAATAAGGAATCAGAGAAAAGATTTTGCTCATAAACTATCAAGAAATCTGGTCGATACTTATGACCACATTAAGTTTGAAGATTTGCAGATAAGAAACATGGTGCAGAACCATCATCTTGCAAAATCCATATCCGATGCAGGATGGTATCAATTAATGCAATTCACAAAAACCAAGGCAGAATGTGCCGGGAAAATAGTTGAATTTGTTAATCCAGCAGGTACATCTCAGACCTGTATTTGTGGTTTCCATGTCCCGAAAGACCTATCGGTGAGGATACATAGTTGTCCTTCATGTGGTCTTATAATGGGAAGAGATCAAGTATCTGCAAAACTAATTGAGATAAGAAAACCAATTTGTACCATAGGAACTATGGGAATTCACGCCCGTCAAGGACTCTCAAGCAGAGAGCCGATGCAGCGGGACGCGCAAGCCCTTTAGGGTTGCGTAGTTCACATGGAATAGATTAAAAAACTCAGATAGAATAAATAATGAGCCAGGAATCATGAACTCAATAATCTTAAAAGATCCAATAAAATACGATGGCTCCCAGATAGCGCCATTGTGGGCATACAGCATGGGAATAAAAGGCGATTCTGTGGTTATTTTCCACGGTCCGATGGATGTAACATTTGACAACATGAAGGATCTTGAGGACGAAACTGCGGGGAAAACCATCAAGGGCGATGACCTTATACATATTATTGTAGAAAGATTCAATTCGCCGGCAAGCATGCGTCTTGCATATTATATGCAGCGCCTTCTTATTGTTAGTATAAAGGAAGTTTTGGGAAAAAGAGGGATAGAAACAACACGAAATGGGGATGATCTTTTTGTGAGTGATGGAAAACTAACAGTCAGCATAGCAAGCGCCGGGGTAGCAAGTGAGAAAATACATTGCGGAATTAATATTACAACGAAGGGAACGCCACACGATGTTCATACGGCTGCGCTTCTTGATAATGGAATAAATGATTGGAAACCCATTGCAAAAGAGATAGCAGAGACTTTCATCCGGGAAATAGATGATATCGAAGGGGATATTGTTAAAACAAAAAGCCTGTGAACTTAAATTGAAAAATTGTGAAAAGATACATTAATAACTAGTTAGATCAATAATAAATAGCAAGGTCATTATAAAACCGTGCATAGGATGATTAATATGGTGGAAGATATCGGAAAAATAATCAGGAACGGCTTTGAGACGTATACGAAAAACCTTAACATCTGTGTTCCTTTTATTCTGGATTTTTTTATTTCAGTCTTTGTTGCCTTATTATTAGCGGGTTTTGGAATATTTTATATTTTTAGAACATCCTTATCCCAGATCGAGAGTGCAAGGACTCCTGAAGCTATAGCTGTAGTAATGCTTCCACTTATAATGCAGCACATTATTGGGATCGCCATCCTTATTACCGTAATTTTAGTGGTTATCTTTCTCATTCAAGCATATTTCACTTCGGGAGCTATCGGTATGGCAATTCAGGCTACAGGACATGGAAAAACCAGCCTGTCCACAATGAATGATGCCGGAAGGAAAAACCTTGTGAATATGTTTTTTGCCCAGATCCTTTTTGGTTTAATTTCCCTGGCAGGAATAGTTTTCATTGTTCCCGGAGCGATGAAGATCGATATTTCCCAACTTATGGAAGCTAAAAATCCCGAATCTGCTGTATTGTTCTTTGTTGGACTAATGCTGTGGGTTTTATATATTATTGTCTTGAGCCTTGTGCTTGCGATTTACAGGTATGCGCTTGTTGCAGAAAATCTAGGGCCGATAGATAGTATTTCAACAGCTTTTGAATTTTTCAAAAAGAATAAGGGTGATGTAGTTACAATATTTATATTTATAATTGTTGTAAGCTTTGCTTTTTTCATAGTTGATCAGATAATGAATTCAATTTCGATCAGTATCATCAATATACTATGGTCATTCATAAGCTTCTTTATTTCATTAATTGTTATCGCGCCGCTCACGACCATTTGGTGGGTGCGCCTGTATATGGTAAGGACAGATAAGAAAATATATTTTGACGAGATACTTGCCCACCCAAATGATCTTGAAAAGCTACAAATGAGATAGCATTCTATTTGTGTTTCTCTTCGTCAGCTTTAAATATCACTAAGAAAATATTATCAATCCGAGGAATTCTTAATGGAAAGAACAAAAATACTTTTAGATGAGAACGATATACCGAAAAAATGGTACAATATTCTTCCTGATATGCCAACACCTGTGTCCCCTCCGTTAAATCCGGGAACTAAAGAACCAATAAGTCCAAAAGACCTGTCAGCGATTTTCCCGATGGAACTTATTAAACAGGAGGTCAGCCAGGAAAGATTCATATCAATACCGGAAGAAGTACGTGAGATCTATAAGTTATGGCGTCCTTCCCCGCTTTACAGGGCTCATCATCTTGAAGCTGCTCTAAAAACACCGGCAAAGATATTTTATAAATACGAAGGCGTAAGCCCCGCAGGCAGCCACAAACCAAACACTGCAATTCCCCAGGCTTATTATAACATGAAAGAAGGGATAAAGAGGCTGGCTACAGAAACAGGAGCGGGACAATGGGGGAGCGCACTTGCCCTGGCAACCAATTATTTCGATCTCAAATGCACGGTTTATATGGTAAAGATTAGCTACCAGCAAAAACCATATAGAAAATCCCTGATGCATCTGTGGGGCGCAGATGTAATTCCTTCACCAAGCAACAAAACCAATTCGGGAAGAAAGATCCTGGAAAAACACCCCGATTCACCAGGAAGCCTTGGTATTTCGATTAGTGAAGCTATTGAGGATGCTGCGACCCACGATGATACACATTATGCCCTGGGAAGCGTTCTTAACCATGTTATGCTCCACCAGACTGTGATAGGGCAGGAAACAAAAGAACAGCTCGCAATGGTTGATGAATACCCGGATTATATAATAGGATGCGTGGGCGGAGGAAGCAATTTTGCAGGCATGAGCTTCCCGTTCCTGATGGATAAGCTTTCAGGCAAAAAAGATACGAATGTAATAGCCGTAGAACCCACAGCCTGTCCAAGCCTTACCTGTGGCGAGTTCAGGTATGACTTTGGTGATACTGCCGGTCTTACTCCGCTTTTAAAGATGTACACCATGGGTCATGAATATATCCCGCCATCCATACATGCCGGAGGACTGCGTTATCATGGCGATTCACCAATAGTGAGCCAGTTATATGCCGACAAGGTGATCGATGCTGTGGCTTATCACCAGACAGAAGTGTTCGAAGCTGCTGTTAAATTTGCCCGGACTGAAGGTATCGTTCCAGCTCCTGAATCTGCACATGCTATAAAATGTGCAATGGATAAAGCACTTGAATGCAAGAAGAGCGGTGAGAAAAAGACGATCCTGTTCACGCTTAGCGGACACGGGCATTTCGATATGGGATCATATGACAGCTATTTCAGCGGGAATATGAAGAACAACACGGATTTAACAATTTAAAGGATAACAAGGCACCGAACTCATACGAACTCCGGTTGTGTGAGTTCTTATGGATTTTGCATGAGTTCGTTGTTGATTTTTTTATTATAGTAGATTCATGGATGAAAATCCCAGTATCCATATATTCTTATAAAAGAGACAACTGGTAAGATAACACACAAATGAATGAAGAAGATTACCAGGAATTAGTTAAACGCAAGGAAGCTGGATTGATCACCATGCGCAAACATCCTTTCCTTGATCTGGAAATATGCAATTACACTGCAAAAACACAATATAATAAGATGTGGGATAATTATACCCTTATCTGCCGGGGTCTCATTTTAGACTCGCAACACAAGATCATAGCCAAACCATTCCCCAAATTTTTTAACCTCAACGAAACAGCACAGACTTCAATTTCAAATCTCCCAAATGAAATCCCCAGGATAACTGAAAAACTCGATGGAGTGCTTGGAATTCTCTACCCTGAAGAAAACAAAGTTGCGATCTCATCCAGGGGGTCGTTCACATCTGACCAGGCGATATGGGCGACCGGCTGGATGCGGCAAAAAGGATTTACTATCGACGATTTTAAGCCCGAATATACCTATTGCTTCGAGATCATATATCCAGGAAGCAGAATAGTTGTAAATTACAAAGAACGCTGTGAACTTGTATTACTTGGAGTATTGGGAAAGAAAAATGGCCATGAACTTGATCATGTTAAAGAAGCGCAAGAGCTGGGGTTAACCTGTGCCAGGGAATTTCATTTCGAGAAGCTTGACCATGCGCAAGATTATTTGGCTAAAATGCAGGGGATCGACCATGAAGGATTTGTGTGCAGATATTCAAATGGAGTGAGGCTAAAACTCAAATCAGATGAATATAAAAGACTCCACAAGATCATAACCGGATTTTCAGATAAAGATGTGTGGGAAGCATTGAAGCAGGGTAAAACCCTGGAAGATATGCTTGATCTTGTCCCGGATGAGTTTTATCAATGGATGAAAAAAACAGAATCTGGTTTGAAAAAATCAAAAGATAATATCATGGAGATGGCAACTGTCATTTTCAAAGAAGCAAATAGATTTTCCACTCGCAAGGAACAAGCCTCGTATGTTATGAATCATGCACAAAAATATCCGCAAGGTATGCGCGCCGTGGTATTTAGCCTGCTTGATAACAGGATGGAAAAAGCAGAAGAGGCTGCTTGGAAGATGGTAGAACCTTGCGAAAGTGAAGTTCTTTCAAAGAAGGAAGTATGCCAGTATTAAGCATAATTGCATGCGGTATGCTTGAAGATGAACTCGCATATGTTCTCTCAGGCGATAGAGAACTTGCTCAGTTGATACTGATAGAGAATAGTGAACATTTCGGGCTGCAAAGAAAGCTAAAATCTATGGGATGCCTTCCCGCACTTATTCCCCTGGACAGACTTCCGGAAATCCTGATACGCGAACACGGCCAATCCCTTCCGGCAATCCTAAAACCCCTCTGCTGCTTTGATTTTATTAAAAAAATCCTCCACAAACTGGAAAAACAGCATAAACCAAAAGTAACAGTTGTCGCCAATATGTTGAGACGGGGATTACATGCCGATGTTGAAATGGTAAGAGTAGAAGTTTACAGGAAAATCATGGAAATGTCCCGATTTTCAGACAGGATTCTTATTTTCTACGGCACTTGTGGGCATTCTCTTTCGAATCTGGAAAAAGATTTTGAAAGTCTTGGCTGCCAGCTTTATTTCCTGAAAGACGAAAAAGGTGAAATCGTTGAGGATTGCATCAGCGCAGCGCTTGGCGGGAACGATGTCTATGCCAGAGCCCTGGTCAATAGCGAAGGTGCAGGTACTTTTTACCTTACCCCGATGTGGGCTTCAAACTGGGATGAGAATCTGAAGGATAATGCGATTTTTTCATCGGAGTCCGATACAAAGTTTCTGAAGCTATACGGAAGGGCTGCAAAGATCAATACAGGGCTTTCGTATGAGCCTGACTTCGATAAAAATGCCAGGGATTTTGCCCGGTTTTTCAATTTGAAGATCGTGGAACTTCAGGGCAGTATAAAGATAGCAGAGCAAAGTTATCAGAACGCTAAAAAGTTTCCTTTACCAGTAAATTAATGCTATTATGAAGGCTTTTGAATTATTATCGAGGCTATAAAATGCAGATTACAAAACATATCCATCCAATAAAGATCCCTTTTTCATATTTTCACCTTAATTTATACTGTAACTTTCAGGATTAATATTTGTTCGTCAGCCAAAATGATAGTCCTTTTATATTCTGACTAACCATGAAATTACTAATGTCTGGTAAAAACCCATTTCATGATCGGAGATATTAAATGACTATCAATAGATCTACGGAGTCAATTAAATTAATCATTAGCATTGCCATATGCCTGCTTGCAGGTGTTCTTGGTTCTGTGTTTACAATACCAGCCATCCCGACATGGTATGCAGCTCTAATAAAACCTTCATTTGCCCCGCCAAACTGGGTGTTTTTCCCTGTATGGACTGCCCTTTTTATATTGATGGGGATTTCATTATTTCTGATCTGGAGAATGGATATGCAGGATCAACTGGTGAAAAAAGCTCTTTTTTTATTTGCATCCCAGTTAATTCTCAATGTCCTGTGGTCAGCGGCATTCTTCGGGCTCAAGTCCCCTCTTGCCGGGTTAATTGATATTTCAATCCTATGGATATTGATATTGTTCACGATCCTGAATTTCAGTAAATTATCAAGAGCTGCGGGGCTTTTACTCATACCTTACCTGCTCTGGGTAAGTTTTGCTGCGATCCTCAATTTTGCAATATGGAGACTAAATAGTGTATTTTAACGAAAAGATAGAAACTATGAACAGGGGGGAGCTTGATGCTCTCATTGAAGAACGCATCAGGTACACTGTCAATTATGCAAATGAACATTCACCTTTCTATCGGAAATGGTTCAGGGAACATGGAATAAATCCTTCTGAAATACACACTCATGAAGACCTGAGAGATCTACCCATAATATCTGGAAGAACGATACGTGAAAACCAGCCTCCTGAAAGCCCGGATTTCCAGTTCAGAAGCGTTGATCCAAAGGATGTTTTTACACTTCATGAAACATCTGGGACAAGCGGAACACCCAAAGCCTTTTTCCTCACATGGGAGGACTGGCAGAGGTATGCTGAAAAATATGCCAGGATATTCACTTCGCAGGGATTATCTGCAGGCGACAGGGTGGTGGTATGCGCATCTTACGGAATGAACATAGGCGCTAACACAATGACCCTTGCAGCACGCGATATGGGCATGACCATTATCCCTGAAGGGAAATGCACTTTTCCTTTACGTGTTATTAAGAACTACAAGCCCACAGGGATCGTAGGAAGCGTTTTCAAACTGATCGGACTTGCCAGGCAAATGAAAAATGAAAATTTCCCACCTCAAGAATCCAGCATCAAACGCCTGATCGTGGGAGGGGAAAGTTTTGCTGATGAATCCCGAGCTTACCTTTCTGAACTCTGGGGATGTGAAGTCTATAACACTTATGGAAGCACCGAAGGAACGATGTGCGGAGAATGCACACAAATAAACGGGCTTCATGTACCCGAAGACCTTGTACATCTTGATATCTATGATCCCCTGTTGAAAGATTTCGTGCGAGACGGAGAATGTGGAAGGACTGTCCTCACAACACTGTTGCCAGTTGGCGGAAAATGCGGGACACTGCTTCTTAATTATGATACAGAAGATACTTCGGTCGTTATCACCCGGGGACGATGTGCATGCGGCAGGACGCATATGAAGATCCTGAATCCTCAGCGCGAATCAGAGACATTCTGGGTATCGGAAGCGCCATTTAACCGGGTGGATGTGGAGCGAGGGGTTTTCCAGCGCGAGAATATGGAATACCTCACAGGCGAATATGAGGCTTTTCTTTATGGAGGAGATGATGACGGAGAAACTATAATGAGAGTGAGTGTGGAATGTCTTGATAAGGAGAAATGCGACCGAAATGCGATAGAAGAGAACTTCCTGAAGGCATTTTTCAAAAACAAACCCCTTCTTACGAAAGCACATATGAATGAAACTCTCAAGATCATTTTCAACTTTACAGAGCTTCATGATCTGGAACTATACAGGATAAAGGGCAGACCAAAGCGCATTGTTGATAGAAGGTAAATATTCTTTATTTCCCCAGGAAAGCCGTGATAACCTGTTTATCTTTGTCAGCGAGGTCGAAAACTTCAATATTGGTAAAACCTGCGTCTTTTAGCCACTTTCTGTATTGTTCCTCTGTCCAGGTGCCACCGCCCTGTGTATTTGCAAGCATGTTCACAGCGAACATCTCTGCATATGGGCTTCTTGCGCGAACGAAATCTTCGATGGCTACCATTCCCCCATAGTTGAGCAGTCTGCCAACCCGCATCAAGAGAATCCTGTTCTCATCCTCAGAATATATGTGGGTTATATTCCCCATGAACATGATATCGAACAATTCTTCGAACTCATTCACGAACTCATCTTCCATGAAATCGCCTTTCTTAAGGGTGAGGTTCCTGATATCAGAAAGGCCGAATTCACTGCTGACAAAGTCTATGGTTTCAGGTGTGTCTAAAAGGACTGCTTTTAATCCTCTGTTCACAAAGACCTTTGAGTATTTGCCAGGTCCTCCGCCCAGGTCGAGTACTGTTTTTGCATCCTTCTTTTTATCAAGACAATGACTTACTATCTCCTTTACGTCTTCTTCTGGTGTGGAAGCCATTGCATTCATGAATGTAGATATATTATCGGGCTTCCTTCGTCCGGTTTTTTCTCCTTTTATTATTTGAGGAAGCTCAAGCCAGGCATTCAATTTATTCAAGGTATGTGGAAGGTAGCCGCCTACATAATCCTTGCCTCCAACTATGAAGAGGGGGCGCGCCCGGTCAGCGATGAAATAACTGTCATTTTCCTTTTCCACGTATCCCATTGTACATAGCGCCTCAAGCACGATATACAGGGCGCGCTCATCAGCTCCCAATTCCTGCGCCAATGAATGAATATCCTTTTTTACGGACAGGGATGAAAAAATCCCGGTTTTCAATGCTGACCCAAGAAGTATGATCTTATTTGCATCCTGGATCGCCCTGTCAAAATCAAGTTCTTTGTAGTTCATCTTAACCTCTTATGGCGTAAAATTTTGATTAAAATATTCTATTTATGGCCTTATAATAGTAAATGTAGATGCAGCACATTGAATCTATCTCCTCGAATATCTTGAAGTCGCCGGGAACAGGCAGCTATTTCACTTTGACAAAATCCACACTCCCCACAAGCCTTCTCATCCTTCGTTATCTCAAACCCATGTTCATAGTCATGCACGACCGACTTTGCAATCTCGATCCAAAATCCTTGATGCACTCCTCAAGCGCCTCGATCCGCGAGCTGCCTGCGCACTCATACTTTCCATCGATCAATTCAAATGTCCTGGGATTAGGAAGAGCAAGATGTTCTAATGTGAGTCTTTTCACTTTATAATCAAGATAAACATGCTCTATAAAGTCAATGCATTGGCGTCAAAATAATCAGTCAATTTTGAGAAAGCGTTAAGTCTAAATATAGCACCTTAACTAATTATCCATTCAAAGGGACGCAGCCCACCACATATTTTTGAAAATACTCGGAGAGGATATTTATGACAATGACAAAACAGGGAGAGGATAAAGAAAAACACCAAGCTGAGGCTGTTGGGATTTGTCCAAAATCTGCGATTTCATGGTATAATAAAGGATTAAATTTACATAATTTAGATAAAAATGAAGAAGCTCTGGTTGCATACGAAAAAGCTATTGAGATTTATCCAAATTTGTTAGAGGCATGGAACAATAAAGGAATTGTTCTACATCGATTGGATAGATTTGAAGAAGCTCAGGTTGCATACAATAAAGCACTTGAGATAAATCCAATAGATCAGGCAACATGGTTGAATATAGGGCATGTCCTAAGAAGTTTAGGTAAAAAAGAAGAAGCTCAGATTGCATATGATAAGGCTATGGAGATTAATCCGAAAGATGGGGCAGCATGGGAAATCAAAGGACTTACCCTAAGATATTTGGGTAGAGTTGAAGAAGCACTGGTTGCTTACGAAAAAATCATTGAGATTAATCCGAAAGATGAGGAAGCATGGCACAACATAGGAGATGCTCTAAATGATTTAGATCGATTTGAAGAAGCTCTGGCTGCAATTGACAAGGCAATTGAGATTAATCCAAATAATGAGAGTACATGGACATCGAAAGGAATTTCTCTAGGTCAGTTGGGTAGAACTGAAGAATCTTATGCTGCATTTGATAAGGCTATAGAGATCAATCCAGAAAATGATTTTGCATCTTATGTCAAGAGACGAGCTCTGCTTAATAATGGTAAGTATGAGTGGACAAGGAAAATTATAAAGAAGCAATAGAAACTTATTAACGCCCGGCTCTCAACCTGTAAGCCAGTGCCTCCGGAAGATGTGCCGTAAGCATGTCTCGGATCACTTTTTCGATATTATATTTTGTCCTTTTAAGTTTGATCTCTCGTGTGACTGTGTCAAGAACAGCGAACGAAGCATCAGGGTTTCCATCCCTTGGCTGCCCGACTGACCCTGGATTCACGATAAGACCGCGCGTTCCATAATCCATTATGAACGGTTTATGGGTGTGGCCTAGAACAAGGATATCACCATTGATATTGGAAAGAAGGTCTGGCGTTACATTCTCTGGAAAAATATATTCAGGAAAATTTTTAGGGCCTTCGTGGAAAAGGACTATCCGTTCACCTTTTGCATCAATAGTCAGTTTATCTTTAAGCCTCTTGACATAATTCAAACTATCCCGCGATGCGGTATTTCTTGTCCATTCCAACGCTTCCGAAGCATACGAATTTAAAAAAGAAGTATCACTTGTCATGAACGCTCTGTCGTGGTTTCCCAGAATTGACACGATATTTTTCTTTTTAAATAGGTCGATCGTTTCATCGGGATATGGGTTGTATCCAACAATGTCACCTGCATGCAGTATTGTCTTCACTCCCAGTTCATCCAATTCCTCAAGTACAGCTTTCAGGGCAACTGCATTGGAATGGACATCAGAGATCAGGCCGATAAGCATATGATTTGAATCCAGTCAGCAGGTTGTTCCTCTTTTTCACTCATTTGCATGCCTCAAGAAGATTGATCAATTCATCTTCAGTAGCTTTGTCAGCAAATACAGCCTCGCAAGGTTCTCTACCCATCCCCCTAACAGTTGATATGGCCTCCTCTACAGATAATCCGTGTTGATAAACCAGCCACGCAGCAAGAACATGCCCTGTCCTGCCGCTTCCACCTGAACAATGAACAACAACTTTCTCTTTATTTCGTTCAGACTCTTTTAAAAAAGGGAGAATTTTTTTTATTAACTTGTCTTTATCGCAGAGATGGAAATCTTCTATGTCTGCCCAGCAGATATTATCCGGCTCGAATTCTGTACGATATATGTCTAAAAGATCTTCGTTGTAATAACTGAGTTGTCTTCTGGGTAGAAGGCAGCAGATGCGTTTGATATCCCGTTTTTTCATAAAAGTGATCCATTCATGAACATCTTCGGAACTCGGACCTGGATTTTTGAGGTGATAGCCTGGCCTTCGAGCACCATATACGATTTGCTCGCTTTGAGATGCGGGTCCAAACTTATATTGCATAATGCGAACAGCTTGTCTAATAAGTGGACTCCACACATAGTCGAGGGAATTCCAATTAAATCCGCCTTCTCTCAGGGTATTTCTTATGTACATTCCAAACCTTAAATGCTGTGATAATAACCATCTATCGCCCTCATTTTTTATCTTATCTATGACCTTTTCCATACAATCTTTTGGAATGTTATCCATCAAATAGCGAATTGCTCTTTCTTCTTCGGCTTTACTTGCTATATATAACATACCTTACCTATTCCTCGTCGGACTCTTCTTCCCCTCTCACGTAAAAGGTCTTATCTTGACACAACTGACACATCCCTGAGATCAAGAATTCTTTTTCCGACAGCTCGTCTTTGAATCCTTCGACTTTACCCCTACAAATCATGCAAACACGCGCCTTTATCATGGGAATCCTGTTGGGAAACAGAGCACCTGCCAGTCCCCTCGGTATGTTAGATACATCCGGGACAGGACATTTATATTCAGTGATCAATTGGATCTGCCCGGGTGTCTCTACCGCCTTATCAATATATTGCCTGACCCATTTGATAGCTTCTTCCCCCGATAAACCAAATATTTGTTTTGCAATACAAGCGGCGAACAGTCCAGTCCGTCCTATGCCAGCAGAGCAGTGTATAACAATATTATTTCCTTTTTTTGCGCACTCGATCGTTTTCTGAACAAAATGCTCAAGGTCTTTTTCTATAGGAATACCACGATCAATGATAGGAAAATGAATTACTCGAAATCCCCCCTGTTTGTATAATTCTCGCAGATTTCGCCCTGCCTTTTGTTTGCATTCTTCATCTTGCGCAAGAAGAACTATGACCTTGATCTTCTTTTGTTTAAATTCCTGAAAAGCTTCTCCAGATGGGTCATAATTTCCGAATGGCATCGGACTTCTGAAGATATTTCCTTGTAGATTAAATGGTAATTCTGTTAATGACATTGTCTATCCCTCTTTTGTGTTCTCCTCATCTCTATTCTTTCTCTCAACCGCTGTAGTCTTTCGTCAGGGTGATCTAAATACCTTTAAATTGTGTACTCATTGCACACTTTTACTGTTATTGGACCCCATGATTTAATTGTTGTTGGATTTTTTGGAAAATCAAAAGGTGGGTGATGTGGTATTCCAGTTCTTCCTTTGTGCCTTATGCCAGGAACTAAGTTTATAAGTTCTCGAATAGCGAGGTAGGCATCTTTTCCCAATATGTCGGGTATATTGAGATATCTGACAACACGATCAATAGCCTTTTTTAAGCGCAGGATATAATTAAATCTCTCTTCAGCTTCTTCAGACGTGCCATCAGAAATCTCTCCTTGATGTAAAATTTCCAAAATTTTATCTATACGATCTAATTCCTGTAGGTAGCTGGATAATTCATTTCTAAATCTTCCAAGTATTCCAATGCATACCTTAAGCGAATTCAGTTCGACAATATCCCCTTCGGCGAGAACCATATGTCCCCCAATTATTACTTTGTCCCCTTCCATTTCGAGCATTTCGCGTATCGTTTTCTGGGTGTTGACAACTATATCGAAAAAGTTATTTTGTTCCTTCATGTTCCCTCTATATTTTATTATATTAACCCAATTTATTTATCAGTTCCATTTTTTTCTCAACTGATCATTCTAAGCGCTTTATACAAATTTCCTCCGAGCACCACATCTTCTAAATCATTATAGACTTCATATAATTCTGATTGTTCTACCTCTTCGCACCCGCATGAATCATCTTCACAAGCATCTCCAAAAGTTTCGATTGCCATCCTTTGTTCTGACAACAATTCTTCAAGTTTTTCCTGCTTTTCTATAATATCATCAAGCAGTTTCCTGGCTTCTGTCAATGATATTATCTTTTCATCTTTCTTAAGCTTACTATATTGCTTATTCAATTCGGCTAATTTTTGTGCTTCAATTTTCATTATTTTACAACTCCTTTTTATTGGGCATTCGGCAAATTATGTTAATACTCCCGGTTTAGAAATAAGTGATACCTGAATCATAGTATGGAGATTTTTTGTCCTCTGTTGTAGCATTCCAGCTTCACTTAGTTAGTCTTATCCTCCCCTTTAATTTTTTTATCGTGCTCTGCTTGCTTTATTCTTGCTATTTCATCTGAAATTCTAGCAGTGTTCTGATATATGATTCGCTCCTCTTCATGCCTTTTTTCACACTCTTTTAACTCCTGTTCTGTGTCATAAATTCTCTTACAATAATAACATGCAAAGGTGGGTTCAAATCTCAGCATCGCTACCTCCTCATCTATACATGAAGAGTTTTCTACATATAATTTTAAATTTATCGATTTTAATTTTTCATTTAATTCTACAAGAATCCCAGAATAGTCAATTAATTCTAGCGTTGGTGTATAGATATAATTGACATTTTCAATGATAGTAAGTCGTTTATCCTTTTTTATTTTCCATAAAAAAGTTTTAGATTTATGACCACTCTCTTCTCGATGCTTTCTGAGTTCGTCTTCGGTCTCAAATATCTTTGATGGTTTACATACACGACATATAAAAGCAGGTTCAATTTTTACCCATTCATGCATTAGTTTTATATTTGATTTGAATTTTTTATTATTTTCATTAACTTCTTTGCATGATAATGTATCGTTAGTACACTTTAATTTCATCGGTTTTAATATTGTATTCAGTTCCAAAATTATTATATCTTTGTCGATATAATTTAATTTTCTTTTAATACAATTATCACTATTTTTATAAATATCTTCTTTGAAATTCTTTTCTTTTTCTAAAAACAAATTGAATAAATCTATATAACTACTCTCACCCTTTATGCTATCAAACAATTTTAACAAATTATTTTCTTCCTTGAGGGTATCTAATGGATTAATTGACATTTCACAACTCCTAGTTTCGGTGGCCTTTCAGCAAATTATATTACTCTCCAATCAAGTTATTTTCCCATATTCTTTGATGCCGTTTATCACACTCGGACTTCATTTTTTGTTTTTCCGTTAATCCAACAGATGTTCTATATTTTAGTGGTTCACATAAGTGAGCTCTTTCGACATCAAGTAATTCTTCCACTGTAAGTTCTCGGTCATAATTTTTTAAACCAAATTCGACCCCTTTTTGTCTTCTTACGCTCCAGTTATATTCATAGTTATTTTTGATGTCACTCACACCTATTTCATAGTGTGATTCTTTTGATGACTTTTTTGTATTAGGCTGTACTTCTCTAAATTGATTGAATGTAGCGTCACACATGAAGTGTTGATTGTCTATTTTTGTTATTACTGCTATGTGAGAATGCCCTGGTCTGTATATTGTTGAGGGGATGCCAATGTAGTTTAGCATTCCAATTACCAGAAATGATTTTTCGCCACAGATTCCAGTTCTTGTATTGAAAGCTTCAGTTGCGTTCATGTATATTTTATTTAATCCTTTTTTGTTTGCTCTTGAAGCATCTGCATGTGCATTGTCGAAAATTATGTTTGTTGAAACCCATTCACATATTTTTTTAGCAATTTCTTTTTCTGATTTACTGTGGAGTTTAATGAAATCAACGATTTTCTTTGCTTCATCCGGGATGTTAATTACTGGATGGTTTTTATGTTCATTGTATATTTTTATGACGTCTCTTCTTTCCTTATATGGGTATTCATCTTCTTCGCATGAATCGGTTCTTCCACACATAATAATCGATTCATCTTGAGTTTCGTATCCCTGTACATTCTGTGGACTTTGTATCATTTATCCCACCACATCGAAAAAAAAAAATACCGAGAAGTAGCTTATTGACATGAAAACATTTTCTTGCATCGTTAAACCTCCCGAATATTGCTCTCCAGAAACTCAGGAATGCTTTGATCTCCCTTTGTAGCTTCCCAGAGCATTAAAAGAAGCTTCGGAATAGTAACTGTCATAACCTTTGTTTCGTCAACTGCTTTTGATATGATATCACCATAAAAACCTGCAACTTTAGAGTACAATTGAAACTTTGCAAGTTTTTCATTAAGAAGCGCCGCGTTATCATAGTCGTTTCGTGCTAGAGCTTCTTGCAACTGTTTTTTAGATTCTGCAATCTCAGAGTCGGTATATTTTTCATTGGTTATTTGTTCATAGATCACAGCATTGATATCCTTTCGCAGACCGACCTGTGCGCCATTGAAAAACAATTTGCTATTTTCAATATGAAGCTTGCCTGATATCCCAGAGATACTGTAATATAAAGTGTCACCTTCTTCATCATAATCATTGATGGCAAACTTCAGGAGCTCATCAAATTTCGTATTCAAGGCTGGATCGATATTTTCTTTGAATTCTTGATACTCTGGCATGAAATAAGGGTGCTCAACCCAAATAACAGTTAATTCAAATACGTTAGACTGTGAATCAAATCCCAGGATAACTTCCGGCTGCGTTTTCTCCCAATCAATATATGCATGATCATTAATATATTCTTTCATAAGTTCAATTGGAAACTCATTTTCGTTAATATTATTGTATATTGATAAATCCAGGAACTTTTCAAATATATCTCTCTTCTCATTAGTCATGGTATAATAGCCAAGATCATATTCTTTATTAGGCGAGGTCGGTTTCTTGTCTTTCCAGTTTTCCAACAAATCATATACGATCCTTAATTTTTCTTGATCTACCGAAGGCATCTCCATTAATTCATCAAGTTTATTCTTCATTACAGGAATGGATTTCATTCGTATCACATCTGACAGGGATATGTTTTCTTTCTGAGAAACTTCGTGGTATTTCAGATAGGTTATGAAAGGTGATCTTATTGATTTGGAGACAAAATCTGCTCCGTCCTTAAAAGATTCTGTAGACATTTTTTTTGCACCTTCAAGCAACTCGCCTGCACCAATGAAGTCATCTTTTTCAAGGAACTGCGCTATCTTTTCATCCATTTCAGATTTACTGATCAGAGTGAGGGTGCCTTTTTTATCGTCAGAAATTCCAGAGTTCGTCAGGTATGCCATGAACTCGGCAATAATTTTATGTTTTGATTTAAAGACTGTTTGCATAATTTTTCCATTCACCTTTCTATAGGCTTGATTCACCAATAAGTATTATAGTATTTAAAAGTTTTGTATTTTCAGTATTTTTATTATTGTATTTTCAGTATATTTCAGTAAAGTACAAAGTTGTAATTCTACATAACATTTAAATGGGCTGAATGAGTATTAGGTTTCAACTCGATTACGGCACAATACTGCCCATTTATGAGACTGAAAATTAATTCAAAATGGAGGAAATGAAATGAAATCTGATTTATCAGCCAATCTTAGACTCGAAGATCAATGGCTGCTATCAAAATGGGACGGAAAATGTATAGTGGACCACCTTGATATAAAGTTGTTCAATAAAAAAAGTTTGTTAGAAGATATAACCGGATTTAAAAAATTTGGTATTGATGAAACTTTAGAAGAAATAGCTTCCAACTTAAACAAAAGTTTTGTCGTTCTTAAACTGCCCCTGGTAGCTGAATTATGGAATGCCTGCAAAAGCAAAAGCAAAGACATTAAACCCAACAGTATAATAATCCGCCATACGAGAATATACAATTTTAGAAACTATAACTTTTTGACTGAAGAGAATCTCCTTACAGAAGATTATACAATTTTACTGAATGATAATTATATCAAACGTAGATTGCCAAAGATATCAATAAATCCGAAGGTTCATACCCCTACTGTAACTCTAATAAAACCCACAGAAATAGCTATTGATGAAAATGTGACCGAAAAACCAGACAAGAAAATAATAGCAAAGAGACAACAAGAAGAACAGAAATTAATTACGGAGGGGTAGTTAAAGGGTTAGCTTTATTAGAAAAAGCAATTATGGCAATATTTGAATCTTGAATATATAGTAAATATATTATTAAACGAATAATTTATTTTCTGGAGATATTAAAATGCAGGAAAAATATTCCAACTGGATTGAAAATTATCGCAAAATGAATGAAGTATCCTATAAGTGTCGAGAAGTCACTGAACAAATGGTCGCTGAATTCCCTGAATTGACTCGAAAAAGAGGAATTATTCATTTACTCAATACCGAGGAAAATGAAACTCGACCGCATTGGTGGTGTGTGGATCCAGATGGTGAAATAATAGACCCTACAGCATCACAATATCCATTTACATTAGAATATGAAGAATGGGATGAAAATAAAGGTGAACCAACAGGCAAGTGTCTGTGTTGTGGAGAGTTTGTCTCAGATTTTAACACGTTCTGTAATGACGCTTGTGAGACTGAATATAGAATATATCAAGAAGAAGAAATGCAAAAAGAGGATATTATTCAATCAACAGGCAGATGTCTGAATTGCGGAAAGCTTGGTAATCATTCTGATATTTTTTGTGATGACGATTGCGAGATTGAATTAATCAAAAATTTGGAGTATGAAGAAGCACTGGAATGTTACAACAAAGCAATTGATATTGACCCCAATGATAAAGATGCATGGGTCAATAAAGGACTTGCCCTAAATAATCTGGGTAGATATAAAGAAGCCCTGATTGCTTGCGATAAGGCTATTGAGATTAATCCAAAAGATGAGACCGTATGGATCAATAAAGGATATGCTCTAAAAGCTTTGGGTAGAATTGAAGAAGCTCTGGTTGTATTCGATAAGGCTATTGAGATTAATCCGAACTATGCAGTTGCATGGAAACATAAAGGGCTGGCTCATTATGATCTGGGTAGATATGATGAAGCATTGGATGCATACGAAAAAGCTATTGAGATCAGTCCAAAAGATGAATCAGTATGGGACATTAAAGGATCCGCTCTAAAAGCTTCTGGTAGAATTGAAGACACCCTGATTGCATTCGATAAGGCCATTGATATCAATCCGAACTATGCAGTTGCATGGAAACACAAGGGACTGGCTCTAAATGATCTTGGTAGAATTGATGAAGCTCAGGCTGCATTCGAAACGGCTATTGATATTAATCCAAGAGATAATTTTGCATGGCGCTATAATGAAACTCTTCTGCAACAGATGGAAAATAATGAGGGGGCTAATAAAGCATTTAGTAATCAGAATGAAGAAGATCTGAAACGCTGCAACAAATTAATTGATTTAAATCCGGATGATGCAAATGCATGGCTGAAAAAAGGCATTCTTCTACAAAAGTTGGAACGGTATGAAGAAGCAATAGAATGCTACAACAAATCAATTGAAATAAACCCAAATGATAAATATGCAGTGAACAAATTGGAATTTATAATTTTTTCTCTCCATAAATTGGAAAGGAATGAAGAAGCTCTGGAATGCTGCAGTAAATTAATTGATTTATATCCATATTATAAAAATGCATGGGATCTTAAGGGTGTTGTTCTCCCTATCTTGGAACGGTATGAAGAAGCCCTGGAATGCTGCAACAAATCGATTGAATTAAAACCAGATGATTTTGAAGTATGGTCCAATAAAGGATTTGCTCACTCTAAGCTCGGTGGATTTGACGATGCACTTAGAGCTTATGAAAAAGCGATTGAATTAAAACCAGATGAGGCTGCAATCTGGTCTAATAAAGGATATGTTCTCGATAAACTCGGCAAACCTGATGAAGCACTTAAAGCATATGAAAAGGCGATTGAATTGGAACCAGATTGTGATTTAGCCTGGTTTAACCGTGCTTGTGTGCATTCTGTCAAAGGAGATAAAGAAAAAGCACTATCTTATTTGGAAAAGGCGATTGAACTCGATACATCCAATAAAGAGAGAGCTAAAGAGGATGAGGCTTTTAAAATTTTATGGTGTGATGAAGATTTTAACAAATTGGTTGCATGAAACTATTGGAGGTAAGAATAATTTATTTATACCCAATTGTTGAGATGTCCCCATGGCATGACTGACAGTTCTAACATCCATATATGGCTCAATATCATGTTTGAAAAATTCACGAGTGAAAGAAGTTTCCGCAAATTATGTTACATTCCCGCAAAAAAGGTTACACTTCCAAGAGAATATGAGAGAAATTAGGGTTCAATTAAAAAAAGCAAGAAAGAGGCAAATCGGTGGTGCAGATACTATATTCATTAGAGGAAATCAATTTCGAGCATCATATTGGTTAATTACTTTATATACTGGCAATCATGCTTGTGTAGCTACTTCTTATCTTAAGAAAACCAAACCATGCGCCAAGAGACGCAAACGATATTTAAATATACATCGTTATATTAAATGCCTCAATCATGAAATCATGCACGCGGTTCTCCATGATGTTGTTGGAACGGTTGCTTATGTTCAATGGGACAACATTGTTAAAACGAATGATGGAGAACCTTATCAAGGGAAAAGATATGGCTGGAAGAACATAATAGGTACTTATTTGCCTGGTGTTTACTGTGCAGACGATTAACAGTTAAAAGTTATGCTGTGGGAGTGTAACTAATTTTGCTGAAACGTTCTGGGATTGGGAAGACCAAGCTGCTATCCTATAGTCTGGATAATCTTTAATATGGATTCTTACAGTATTGTATTATAGTTAATTTGGGGTATTGATAATATTATTCTAAAATTAATATATGAAGGTTTTCACATCAGATCGATACCGCATCAGATATTGTAACTAGGAAAGAGGTATAAAAAATGTCATATAAAACCAGTGTGGTTATTGAGAAAGATGAATATGGTTATTATGCTTATTGCCCTGAGCTGTCAGGCTGTCAAACACAAGGCGATTCAATAGATGAAGTACTTATAAACATAAAAGAGGCTGTTGAACTCTACTTAGAAACAATGCCCAAAGATGAAATAATGGTATCTTTGAGCAAAGAAATTTTTACTACATCATTAGAGGTACAAGTTGCCTAAGTTACCAAGATTAACAGCACAAGAAGCAGAGAAATTGTTGTTAAAGGCGGGATTTAACCTGATTAGAAGCAAGGGTAGTCACAGAATATACATGAAAGGGGATAAGAGAATAATTGTACCCTTTCATCCGGGTAGGATATTACATCCAAAGGTTATTAAGCAAGTTTTAGAAAGTATTAATGACGAGGAATGAATGCAAGGGAGGGGAATGTAACATTTTTGCTAAAACTTCCCTACTCCCCACAATATAACCCATACCCGCACCCTCCGCAAACCTTCTCATCCTTTTTCCCCTCAAACTTCCCATCGATCAGCTCAAATGTCCTGGGATTGGGAAGACAAAACTGTTCCAATATGGAGTGACTATCTCCCTGTATCCCGTTTGAACTTTGGCAAATCTGGCTCACATAACCACTTCCTGCACATTTCAAGAGTATCCCACCATTCATCGATTAACAATATCTCTTCATTTGTATGTTCATTCAGGTAACCAATGCTGAGGTTAACCCCACAAATATCCCGGCAAAGAGTAACGATATCTGTATATGAGTCTCTATCTGGTTCTGTATAACCCGTTTTTTCCATGAGATATTCTCTGAAATCATCTGTTCCCACTGAGTAGCATTTAAAGTCTCTTCTATTCCTGCGGTCAAACTGAACAGCGAATTGATGCCGCTGGATTTCTTCTTTTATGTCATTGTTTTCAGGAGCTTCCATAAGCCATGTGCTCCCAAGGCGACCATTTTATACCCAGTTTTACTATTTGAAGAGTTAACTATTTAATATTATAAAGAAATGGTGGCAGTTATGGGAATAACTGATAACCCAGTACTTATAGGGGTATTAGCCGCTTTAGCGACGAATATTCTTTTTTTTGATCATCAATTTTATAAAGAAAAACAGAGGGATTTCATAAAAAAGCAAATAGTTGAGTTACTACTTCCATTATTTCACAAAATGAAATCTATTGAAAACCAAAGGCAGCTACAAAGAAACTTTATGGGTTATGATGATGCTTTAGATGAAATTCAGTATTACCTAACGATCTCAGAAAATGATAAATATATTGGGGAAATAGCAACAAAAAACTTATATCTTGCACCCTCAAAATTATCCACACTTATATTAAACTATATAAATTATCAGGATCGGAATGCTTCGGGTGCGTTTGAACATGTAGACAAGCATATTGTAGTAAATAATTTTAAAGAACTTCAATCTGAAGTTTTTAAAGAATATGAACAAAAAGTAAAAGAATATCATACCTTGAAGCTGTGGTGGCAGTTTTGGAAATAGAAAAGTAACACCTGATACTTTTACAAAGTTAACTAATGCCGCCTTATTAGAGTATTATGGATAATAAACTGCAGATAAATTCTCCGATACGAACATTTTTCAGCTGGTGAGAGGTTACCACCAGCACTCTCAAACTTCCCATCGCTCAGCTTTCAAATTAATATAAACGGAATTCAAGCAATCTCAAATGGACTCGAAAATTTTGTTTTTTTTTAGTGTCTAAGATTATCTTAATTTATCCAACAATTGTTCCTTTCCCGTTTCGTCTTTGAATTTCCAAAAAACCCATCCGTTACAAGGTTTGTTAGTTACTGCCGTACCAGCAGCTGAAGGAGATGTGTATTCTTTTCCATTATACACAATTTTATCCCGTGAATAGTATGTTGCTTCATACAATTGTTTTCTATAATTCGCGAAAATTCTTCTTGATTTGGAATCTTGAGTTATATCTCTATCTGAAGTTGGCCTTTCTTGTGATTCAGGAATATCCCGTTCTTTTTTGTCTATTACAGAAGGAACAATTTTTGGTCTTAATTTATCCAGCAAGTGTTCCTTTCCCGTTTCGTCTTTGAATTTCCAAAAAACCCATCCGTTACAAGGTTTGTTAGTTACTGCCGTACCAGCAGCTGAAGGAGATGTGTATTCTTTTCCATTATATACAATTTTATCCGGTGAATAGTATGTTGCTTTGTACAATTGTCTTATATAATTCGCGAAAATTTCTATTACCTCAGAATCTACAATATCCGGGGTTATTATGACTTTTTTAGATGGAACAATTATTGGCAATATATATTTTTCTTTTAATTTCTTAATATCTTCTTCCAGAATTTTTCTTTCATTTGAAATTTTTTCTTCTTTATTTTTGTATTCTTTGGTTAATGATTCAATCTCTCTCTTTACATCTTTAATTTCCTTCTCTCTTTCATCGATATAATCATGCAATAATTCATTATTTAAATTTTCTTTTGAGAATAATTTTTCCAATCTTGCAATAATTTCATCATTATTTAAGTCAATTCGTTTTATTGAATAAAGCAGAGATTCTGAAAAAGGAACACCCCTCCAAGAAGGATCATAAAATCTAATTTCCTCTCCATTTGAAATTATTGCAAGTAAAGGTCTTTTAAAATCAGAATATTTTTGCAGTTGAATAAGATACTCATCCAAATTTTTATCATAATTTTTGGCTTCAATAACAAAGCCACAGGAGGAGTGTTTATCAGACTGTTTGATAAAGATATCAATCCTATTCGTTTGTGAAGGATGTTCAAAGTCGAAACGATTATGACCGAAACATTCTAAGAGAGGAATTATGAAGTGGAATTTAACATTATTTTCATTATATCCAATATCTTCTTTACTTAATTCTGTAAGTTCTTTTAACTTGTCCTTAAAATGTTCAATCATAACTTAATAGACCTAATTCTTTAAACTATTCATTCTATGACCTTCTAATCAATAAATATATCTTTTACAACTTTAACTAATCCCCACAATACAACCCATGCCCGCACTCTCCGCAAGCCTTCTTATCAAGCCCCTCCATCCTCCTCAATATCCCCACATTCCTCTCCAAAAAATCCACCACATCCTTATTCTCAGTTCTCACCATCACAGCTTCCTCATTCCAGCTCTCGCCCTTTTTCCCGCTCCATATCCCTGATATCTTTGCCTTCACAGCGCCTTTGATCTGTAAATTCCCATAAACGATGGATGCAGCATACAGTAATTCGCATATATCTTCCCATTCTCCGGCCACACTTTGCGAAAGATCAACTGGGGCATCAAGCCTTTCACCCATCAACTGCTGCCTCGCTGTTGCTTTTTCAATAAAATCAGAATCCTCGCTAAAGACCATCACATCCACTTTCTTATTTTGGGAATAATCTTCCAGGGCAGATATTATAGAATTATCTCCGGTTTCTCCTTCTGCTTTTTCGAAATATTCTCTCGTTGTCATTAATTTGAACTCAATAAATCCCATCTTGAACTTTCTTGACATCAGTTTCTGCTGATTAAGAAAACCATCCCATGCTTCGTGTGATTTTAGACTCCTATTAAGAATTGAAAGTTCGTTCCCTGAATACTTATTATCTAACTTTGTAAGTTCATCAATCACACCAGAACTTATCACATATCCGCATCGGTCTGCGTTATTCCTGATACTCTTTGATATCAGGTGATAATATCTTGTAATGAGAGCATTCGTATCAAATGAAAGGAATATTGCCCTCTGTCCTTTCAAAGGGTCACGCTTTAACTCGTCAATGATCCCGGCAGATAATTTTTCCCAGTTCCTTGGCAGGATCATACCCGAAGACAGGAAAATGAATCGATAATAGGAGAAATTCGGGATCTCTTCAAGTAACATTTGATCTCCCCTGGTCGTTTCTTCATAAGCCGTATTGTAGAGTTCCCTGTCAAGGATATGGGTGACTCTTGCGCCTGGTTTATTCTCTTCAAGCTTTATGGAAAAAAGCCTGCATGCCAGATGCGGGGAATGGACTTCAAACGATGCAGAACCGTTCAGATAGAATGCATTCAAAAGCATTCCAAGATCCTTAAGAGGTAGTATGAACTCGCTCATTTCTTTCTCTCCACGAGTTCCACGATGTTCTTTAGCTTCTGACAGGCAAGAGGAATTATCACAAAAGGTCTATCCACAAAGGAATAATCCTTAAGATGCAGGTAATATACTCTGGAAATTTTCATCTTTATCCCGCCTGACATCATGATCGCAGACATGAATTTCCTGCCCGGTGTTATGTCAAGTGCTATTTCATTTCCCTTCTCTTTCTCAATAAGATCGATAAAGGAAGTAGAATACGAATTTATGTCATCTTCATCGACCATGCACTCTTCAAAAACAGGTTCTTTGCCATATCCCTGTATTATGCTTGTGAGCCATGTCCTTATTGATCCAGTCTTACGTTCCAGATTTTTGCCTGTGATAAGTATCACTTTTTCAGGTATGAACCCGTCAAGTACACATGCTGCCCAGAGTGGATTTATCGTTGAGAAGATAAAGCGCCTATCTACATTCGTTATCCATGTCCTCATAAAATCCCAGGCATCATTTAGATCATCTCATTTGATCTCGATGCCTTTTCCCTCCTGCGCCAGCACAACATTATATCCTTTTAGATTATCAACAAAAAATTCAGGGTTTTCAGTATGTACCGGCAGTACAATATCAGGATTAATATCCTCAATTATCTTTAACAATTCCGCAGCCGATGCATGGCCTGAAGCATGAAATCCTTTCTCGAATGTGAGCTTGCCGTCAGTCTCATCAATACTGAACCCTCTGACTTTAAAATCAAAGAATTTCATCCAGTTCCACAATCGCCCAAAATCAATGACCTGCTCTTCAGTATATGCTTCACTGCTTGAATAAATATACGTCCCGCCCCGGGGTTTTATATCCAGCAGATGCTTCACGTCCCAGAAGCTAAAGCACAGAATATACTGTTCAGGGGCTTTTGCAATATCAACCGGATCGCGAAGCAACCCTACGAACTTTTCATGCACCATCTTCTCAAAAGCATCCCGTTTTGATTTCACATCCCTGTAAACAAGGAGCTCGCTCATCCTGTCCATGCCGTCAGCGCATTTCATAATATCAAGCATGTAAGCATCCTTTGCAAGTACCACAAGCTGTCTCCCCGACTCTTTTGCGATATTCATGAAAGTATCAAGCCGCTCAAAGTTGCGCGGTGAGAAATCCGCAACAACAAGACCCTTTTCAGCAATAGTTGCACCAAGACAGGTCGAGTGAACTTCGTCTTCAGATTCTTTCCTGTCCTGTCTGCCTATGCGTGTACCTTCAATGATCAGCACCTTCGGATCCAGGCTTTTTGCTTCTTTCACGAATTTCTCGGTCTTATCTTTGAACTTCCCATGAAGCCTCAGATCCCCGGTATATACGATCCACCCATCCGATGTGTCAATAGCAAAAGCCGAGGCGCCATATATCGAATGATCAAGTTCAAAGGCTTTGAATTCAAACTCCAGGTTATCCTTTGCAGGTTTGATCTCTTTGTAAACAAGTTCCCGGCTCTGAGGACAGGTGCACCAGTGATTGTTTAGATCGTTAATACAGTCACCAACCATCAAGAATTCTCTTCCTATGAAAGACGCCTTTTTATAATGTTCTGTCTCAATGATCCTTGCATCATCTTCCGAAGCTTTCCTTGGAACGGCATAAGCAACCTCTGACCCCATCTGGGAATGTCCAAGATCCATCATTCCTTTAAGGATGGCTGCGGTCATCTGGGATGAAACGATCGGAATATTCACGTCCAATAAGCCAACATTCCCCACATGATCCATATGCGCGTGGGACAGGAACACAGCATCTACTTTTACTTTTTGCGCCGAAGAAAGATCGACATCTCTGGGTATCAAGTCCTTCCTGTAGCAGTTGATATTCGGGATCATTCCCATGAAAAGCAGGTCATGAATGCCCCTTGACGATCTTGGGCTCAGGAATTCCTCATAGAAATCCCCGATTTTCTTATAATTCGTTCCAAAATCAAAGAAAACGCCTCTGCCGTCGAATTCCAGGTGTATCTTATTTCCACCTATGCACCTTGCTCCGTCGAAAACCGTAATTTTTGAAGGCATGATCCCACCGTAGTATTACTTATATATTCAGATGATATATATTAATTATACCTGTTTTTTTAGATGTTTTCATGGGAAACCCATTTAAATATTCAAGATTTCATTCTTTAAGTCTAACATAACAAACTTTAGACTCCTGGTCTTGTTTCAATTCAAATAATTTCGGACAAGCTATAAAAAGCTGGGATAATTGTTTATGACCATATGTTCTGGGATCAAACCCTGGATTTAATTCGCGCAAATTACTACCTACTGCCCCCAAATTGGCCCACCCATCATCTCCCACAGCCATTTCAAAAGCCTGTTTCATTAATTGGCTTGCTTCTATCATTTTTTGTTTATCAACTATTTTCAATACACTCATATCAATAGTTTTATCTTTTTGAGAAGATTCTTCTGAAATCAAAATTTCGGTATAAATGAAACGGTCGCAAGCTTTTACGAATGCCTGTGGGGTTTGTTGTTTACCAATTCCCATAACAAAAAGTCCATTTTCACGGATTTTGGTTGCAAGTCTGGTATAGTCACTATCACTTGAAACTATGGAAAAACCGTCTACATGTCCGCCATATAAAATTTCCATAGCATCAATGATCATAGCGCTATCAGTTGCATTCTTACCAACTATATTTCTAAACTGCTGTATCGGTTGAATTGCATTATCAGTTAAAGTCTCCTTCCACCCATTCATGTTTGGTGTCGTCCAATCTCCATAAATACGTCTGATCGTTATTGAACCAATTTTAGCCGTTTCAGCTAACATTTTATTTATTAATGAGGGTTGCGCATTATCTCCATCTATCAATAAAGCAATTTTTCGTCTATTAATTTCTTCAAATTGTTCTGCCATTTTCCCTCGGATCAAATTTTAACCTCTCTTGCAGAGACTACCGTTTTATGTTGGTTAAAGGAATGCGTCTGGAATAATAATACTTTGCAAGGAATATTTTAATTCTTTTAGGGATAACATCTTCAAGAGAAATAGCGGTTAAGTTTCTTACCCGATATTCTTGATGATCTTCTTCAGGAAAACCTGGAACTCACTGAGGAAGGAGTAAAAATCCATATCATCTATCTCTATCAGAAGCAAGTCCCGTTCTCTGCCCCAATCAAATATCTTTCCTGATTGTAAGAGGGCATTTTTCTCTTTCAGATTGAACCGGTACTTGTCATAGAGCTCAATGGCAAAGTTCGTCTTGCTGACTATGCACCCCTCCACATCCTCCAATTTGATCCCGAGCCGCTTGCAGATAAAGTAAACATCCAGGAAATCCCTCGCCTTCGTTCCTTCCCTTGTTAGAAGTGCCCTGACTTTTTCGCTCAGTATCTCGCGAATGTCATAAATGCCGAAGGTTATCTTATTGGTATATTCTGCATATTCAGGGAACAGCGCCTCAAGCTCCTCGTTCTCGCCTGTAAGCAACCCACTCAGTTCTCCTTCCCTGGGAGGAAAGCACATACTTTCGACAAAATTGATCTGCACTTTAAGAAAACTCTTTCGGTTCATTACTTCAGACATATACCACATCTTGAATGTGCATGTTTTGTTGCCCCCGCCGAACTCGATGTATTCGGCGTTGCTTTTTTCACATTTGAAATCCATGCCTCTTTTTTCGGCAATTTTCTCAAAGATCTCGCCGATATTGTCAATTACTCTGGATAAGTAAGCCCTGATAGCCTTCTGCGACATTCCGTCGAACACGCTCTGGTCTTTCCAGGTGAAGTCTATGTCCTCCGAGAATCTTAGATAACCTAAGTACGACTTTATAAGGCAGGTGCCCCCTTTGAAGAGGACGTTTGCAGCGAAAAACCTGTCACCTGAGAGGTCGAATAATATTTGATGGAGAATCAGGTCTTTCTCGATCATATCCTTCCTCTTGATGTTACTGATTTTGGCAACCTCATTTACAAAATCTGCTATCACCCGATCACTCTCCCTATTAGTTCAATCACTGTTTTCGGATACTTCTTTGCGTAGCTCATCAACTTCTCTTTTGAACCCTGCTTAGCCCATTCAGATATATCAAGGACTATCTTGTCGTCTGGAACTCCGTTATACCTCCAAATGTATATGAAGTCAAGGACAGTCTTCTCAGGGTCTGAATATCTTAACATCTCATCTTTTTTATTTATTCCAAAGTCAAACAGCGACGGCGATAGCTTGGTGAACTTGAATTCGTAGCCAGCTATGTTCATGGGGTCTGCCCTGAACAGAGAATCATTGATCACATCCTCCACCGCAAAATACTCATGAGTCATATTATTAAGTTTCAGCGCAGTGTGCAGCCCAAAATACCAGTTTCTCACATTCTTCAGTTCCAGCCCCTTTGCCACGAGTTCCAGATAGCTGTATTTGCTCCTTCCAAGCTTCATTTCATCAAGGGACTTAATATAGAATATTCCCCTGAATATCCTTGTCAGATAGCCTTGTGCAATGAAATATCGGATTACTGCGGTATAGTCCAATTTCATTGATTTGCAATAGAGTTCCAACTCCTTTGACGTGACGAACTCTTTATTTTCTATACGTAGCTTTTTTAGCAGAACACTCATTCTCATTTATATCACAATATTACATATAGTATGATATTGTGATATATATCACTATGTGTGATTAAGCCTCGAATCTCTTGAAATCGCCGGGAACTTTGCACCTGTCAGCATGATCCTTGATAAGTTCGGCGCAGAATGAGTGAAAAGTCTTTACGATCACTTCCTTTCCCTGAAGGAGTTTCCCGACTTTTTCGCGCATGTTTCCTTGCTGCTTCTTTTGAAAAGGTGAGCGCGAGGATATGAGAGGGGTCGATGCCTTCCTTTTCGACCATGTATGCTATTTTCGCTGTGATGGTCGTGGTCTTGCCAGTGCCTGCGCCTGCGAAGATCAGGGGAGGGGGCTGGGTCTGTTTGAGCGTGAGGAGAGCTGGGGGCAGATTAAGGGAGAGGAGGAGGCTGACAAATATATACCACAGAAAACGATATGCGAAACCGCAGATGAACGCCGATGAACGCAGATGGAAAACGATAGCACACGGATGACGCGGATACGCACGGATACGAAATCAGTGCGCAGCATCTTCATTTGTGAAATCAGTTTGCCGTAAATGCGGCACAATTTTATCACTTTTAACATATTTATATCCGCGCGCTCAATCCCCGAACAGCTACACAGCATCGCGATTCAACCCTGCTCTTATCGAATATGCCGCATTAGGACCATGCGCACTCTCTTCGCGGTGATGGCCGCAGTCTTGCCTGTGCCTGCGCCGCAAAGATCAGGGGAGGGGGCTGAGGTCTGATTAAGGAGAGCTGGCGGGATTTTAAAATTTGGGAAAGAAGTTATTAAGATACACCATCAATATTTCCGGTATATTGTGCGTCTATGTCCTGCTTCTATCACAATGATCAATAAACGGTCATCTTCAATATCCAGGATTACCCTGTATTCACCTACACGGTGAGAAAAGAGGGGGTGCTTTTTTGTCCCTTCGATCTTTTTAACATAAGAATAGGGTTTTGCCTTGATACTATTTATTGAAAGGATTATGTTCTGTGAAATATTTAAAGGGAGCTTTTTAAGATCCTTTCTTGATTTTGAGGTATATTCAACCTTATAGCTCATTTCAGGTCAAACTCTTTCATTATCTCTTCTTCAGAATGCAAGCGTCCATTTTTAATATCTTCAAGCGCTTCTTCTATTCCATGTATCGTCTCATCGCTGAGCGGTATTTCATCGATCGCAAGATTTGCCAACCTGTCTATGACAGAACTATATGATTCACGAGAGTGATGTTTAAGAGATGTCAGTTTGTCCTTGACTTTTGGGTCGAGGCAAATCGTCGTAGTAGTTGTCATATAGATTCATATATGTGCCTATATGTTAAATAAATTACTATAAAGGAGTAATTCTGCCGTTTCACGCACGTTCCTTGCGGCTTCCACGGATATAGTGAGCGCGAATATCCGAGGGGTCGATGCCTATTCCATTTAACCATGCGCGCGCTCTTCGCGGTGATGGTCGCAGTCTTGCCAGTGCCTGCGCTTGCAAAGATCAGGGGAGGGGGCTGGGTCTGATTTTTTGATACTCATAACAGCAGTCTCCGCGCCTCTGTTTCTCTGTGGCTTAAAAAAAAATGCCACCGAGGCACAGAGAACACAGAGAGTGGAATAATGGATTTTATGACTGATTGGCGCAACATATTTATCACTTATTATATATTTATATCCGCGCGCTCAATCCCATAACAGCTACACAGAATCGCGCTCCAATCCAGATCTTATCGAATATCCCACATTAGACCATGCGCGCGCTCTTCGCGGTGATGGCCGTGGTCTTGCCAGTACCTGCGCCTGCGAAGATCAGGGGAGGGGGCTGGATGTGTTTTATTTTCCAAGCTTATTTTCGACCCATTCAACAAGCCTCTGGGCATCTTTTAACATTTCTTGTGCTTCACTTTGTTTGATCAGCCTGTCTTCATATTCAGCGGCATTCTTCAATGAGATTATCCTTCTTGCTTGTTTCAGCTTTGATTCGATTTCAGATCTTTCAAAAGGGAGACTGGCCAGAAGTTCTATTGCCTGCATATGATCTACTCCACCATGGCGTAACTGTAGAAATTTAGCACATATCGCATCGCATGCACTAATGACGGCATGGATTGAGAGGACAGCTGCCGAGTTCCAATTCTCTTTTTCTGCCTCCATTAAAGTGCCTTTCAGGAAATCTCTGGCTTTGGTGAGATATATTTTGTCTGAACCTATCCTTGCAGGTTTGGTAACTATTCCTCTCACCATTCAAATCCCTCTCGCTTGAAAATTATCTCACCGTTTTTTATTTCCCTGAAAATTGATCTGGTTTTCAAGTCTTGAAGTTCATCCTCGTTCTTTATCATCAGTGATACAGGATTGCCGAATTTATTTTGAGAAATATTTGTCATATCTGTCAATTTATCATCAAATTTTGACTTTTCACCTTTGCAGACTATAAAGAGATCTACATCGCTGTCTGCTCTTTCCATGCCTTTTACGATGCTGCCAAAAAGAACCGCAAGCTCTATTTGAGGCAAGCGTTTGACTGATCCTTCAATCATATTTTTAAGTTCCACGAGAACATTTCTCTCAGCCACAAAATTGCTGTTCAGGAGCTGATAAAGAATATGTTCTTTGTTCAGTGAAAATAGATTTGCTTTACCTATTCGCTTTCTGTCGAGCAATCCATTGTCCATGAGAGATTTTACGTTCCTGTGGACGCTTGCCTGCGGTATTCCCGCTATCCTTTCAAGTTCACTTTCTGTGAATCCCTTTTCAGGATATGTGAAGAAGGCCCTGAGCATTCTCACTTTTGTCTTATTACCAAACATTTCATCCAGGATATTGTGAAATTTCATAATCATCTATTCATTTTTGAATCAATTTATTCATTTTTGAATTGATAAAGGTTTTGTATTCGAGATTCTTTGCTTTTTCGCGCATGTTCCTTGCAGCTTCTTTGGAGAAGGTGAGCGCGAGGATCTGGGAGGGGTCGATGCCTTCTTTTTCGACCATGTAAGCGATTTTTCGTGGTGATGGTCGTGGTCTTGCCAGTGCCTGCGCCTGCGAAGATCAGGAGAGGGGGCTGGGTCTGTTTGATTGAGGAGAGCTGGGAGCAGATTCAGGGAGAGGAGGGG
>Ga0265296_1001126_pt1 | contig 32736 bp, 36 predicted proteins | sample MunlanPumphouse1_FD_189073 | JGI IMG/M metagenome (GOLD analysis project Ga0265296, IMG submission 189073) | Groundwater microbial communities from a municipal landfill in Southern Ontario, Canada - Pumphouse #1 | ecosystem: Environmental > Aquatic > Deep subsurface > Groundwater | place...
CGGTCCCGATCCGCGGATATCAGCATGGTCGAACGCCGAACCCATGTGCCGCCTGCTCGCAGCGTTCCTTGGGCCGGGGAGGACGCCGTAGGAGCGGGGGCGTTGACAAGCCATCTCATATCAACGTGCTGCGGATAAGCAGACGCGGCTGACCTGCCGCCATGCGGCAGACCCTCTGGCGTTCTGCTCGATGCGCTTGTTGGGTGGCGCGATCATCGCGCCTCAAGGAACTCGTCGACGGTCAGGTGGATGTCGGCGGCGATCTTGCGCAGCAGAGCGGGCGAGACGTCGCGACCGGCGTGGAAGGGCACCGTCGTCGTGCGGCCGTCGGGATGCCGGAACTGTTTGTGCGAGCCGCGCTGCCGGACCTCCACGAAGCCGTGCGCCTCGAGGAGGGCGACGACCTGCCGCGGCCTGAGGACCGGCAGGCTGCCCACTGGACGTCAGGCGACCTGAATAGTGCGCACGTCGACGAACTCGGACTCTAGCGCCGGCTCGCCGTCCTCGAGCAGCATCTCGATGACCTCGCGCAGGTTCTGCTGCAGTTCGTCGATGTCGACGCCTTGGCTGTGAGCGCCGGGCCAGCCCGGCACGTAGCCGACCAGCAGATTGGTGTCGGGGTCACGCTCGACGACGAAGTTGTACGAACGCATGATTGCGCCTCCTTGCGACCCCTCTACGATAGCCCAGCCTCAGGCGTCGACGCCAGACCTACCGGCAAACGTCCACCCAACAATGAGTATGCAGTCGGCGTAGAGCCGTGAAGCAGACTGCTTCCTTCTGCAGAAGACCCTACCACCTATGCGGACGGATGTGGGGAAAGCCCTGCGTCTCGAGGGGAAAGGCCGGTCGGGCGTGGCGCGGAATGGTGGTGAAACTCAGTCTGCAGAAGACGCTCATGGGCCGTCCAGCGGGCTGCGAACGCCGCGCCCCCTTGTGGAGCACGGACGGTCGGCGGAGGCAGAGTGTGAGAGCCGCTCAGGTGTCATCGGCAGGATGAGGACGCCTCACGGAAGCGCCGTGTGTCGTCGAGCGCGCTCGCTACGACTCACGCGCGGGCTGCGCTCGGTGGTACCGCGCGGGCGTGCGGAGCGGCCTCGCGCCGGGTGACGATGACGATCGCCGGCGCCGCTCAGCGCAAGGTCGCGCCGAACTCCCGCTCGAGCGCCTTGAGGACCTTGGCGCGCACGCCGGCGATGTCCTTCTCGCTCAGGGTGCGCTCCGGCGAGCGCATGACCACACGCAGGGCCAGCGAGCGCTTGCCGGCCGGCACCTGGTCGCCCTCGTACACGTCGAAGACGTCCACGGTGCGCACCAGCTTGCCGCCGGCGCGCCGCGCCTGATCGAGCACGGCCGCAGCCGGGACCTCGCGGGCGATCACCACGGCGAGGTCCTGGGAAGCGGGCGGGTAGGCGCCGAGGTCCGCGAAGGCCGCCGTAGGCAGCGCCACGGCCGCCAGCCGGTCGAGGTTGAGCGCCGCCACGTAGAGCTCGCGATCCTCGACGCCGTAGGCGGCCGCCACGTCGGGGCGCAACAGGCCGAGCGCGCCCACGCCGCCAGGGCCGGGCACGGCGACGAGCGCCGCCTTGCCGGGATGCAGGTAGGGGAAGTGCGTCGCGGCCTCGCCGAGCGGCGCGTACTCGCCCTGCAGGCGCAGGGCCCCGAGCGCCGCCTCCACGATGCCCTTAAGGGTGGAGAAGTCGGTGGGCCGAGCGGCGCCCGTCCAGCTCTCGGCCTGCAGCGGCCCGCTGAGCACCACGGCCAGGGCCTCGGGCTCGTGCGGCAGTACGGCGCCGGGTTCTGCGGCGTGCGCCGGCGCCGGACTCGTCTGCTCGTCCCACAGGTAGACCTTGCCGAGCTCGAACAGGTTGGGTGGCTCGTTGAGATGGTCGAGGTTCTCACGCACGGCGGCGATCAGCCCCGGGAGGAGCATCGTGCGCATCACTGATTGCTCCACGCTCATCGGGTTGCTGAGGCGCACGGGGTCGAGGCGCACGTCACCATCGGGGAGGCCGAGCGGCGCCAGCGCGTCGGGGGCGATGAAACTGTAGGTGATGGCCTCGTCGAGGCCGCAGCCGGCGAGGGCGCGGCGCACGGCGCGGCGCACCTGCTGCGGCAGCGTCAGGGCGCCGTACGTGGTGTGCCGCGGCAGGGTCTCGGGCGAGCGGCCGTAGCCGGCGATGCGCCCGACCTCCTCCACGAGGTCGACCTCCCGCGCCAGGTCGGGGCGGAAGCTCGGCGGGGTGACCGTCCACACCACGGACGACGAAGCGGGTTCGACGGCGGGGGGCGCCCCGGCCTCAGATGACGATGCGGCGGCGGGCGCCCCGGCCTCATCGACCGCGCACTCGAGGCGGCGCAGGATCGCGGACTGCTCCTCCGCCGGGACGGCGTAGCCGAGCAGGTTGTCGCACGCCGCCGGCCGGTAGCGCAGCCGCGGCGGCGCCGCAGGCACGCCGCCGGCGTCGACGACGCCCGGCGCCACGGTGCCGCCGCAGAGCTCGGCGAAGAGCCGAGAAGCGAAGTCGAGCCCTCCGGGCACAAGGTTCGCGTCCAGCCCCTTCTCGAAACGGTTGCTGGCCTCGCTGCGGATGCCGGTGTGCAGCTCGGTGCGCAGGATGCTCGGGCCGCTGAAGTTGGCCGCCTCGAGCACCAGGTCGGTCGTCGCGTCGTCGACCTCGGCGTCGACCGCGCCGAAGACGCCGGCGATCACCAGCGGGCGCGCGACGTCGGCGATCACGAGCATCTCGCCGTCCAGGGTGCGTTCCACCTCATCGAGCGTGACGATCTTCTCGCCGGGCGTGGCTCGCCGGGCGATGAGCTTGGCGCCTTCGATCTTGCCCGCGTCGAAGGCGTGCAGCGGCTGGCCCCAGCCAATCATCACGTAGTTGGTCACGTCGACGACATTGCTGATCGGCCGCATGCCGGCGTGCGTGAGGCGCGCCTTGAGCCAGGGCGGCGAGGCGCCCACGGTCACGCCGTGGATGACCCGCGCGGCGTAGCGCGGGCAGAGGTCGGGGGCGGCGATCTCGACCCCGAGCGCCTCCGCCGCGGGAGCGCCGCCCAGCACCGCCGGGCCGGCGGTGGGCGGCGGCGCGAGCGCCACGCCCGCCGCCGCCGCGACCTCGCGGGCGATGCCGTACACGCTGAAGCAGTCCGGCCGGTTGGAGGTGAGCTCCAGCTCGAGCACGGCCTCGCTCACCGGCAGGTAGTCCTGCAGCGGCCCGCCGACCACCCAGTCGCCCGGGAGCACGACGATGCCCGGGCTCTTCTCCTCGTAACCGAGCTCCTGCTCGCTCATCATCATGCCGTCGCTCTCGACGCCGCGCAGGCTGGCCTTCTTGAGCTTGAGGCCGTTCTCCAGGGTGGCGCCGCTGAGCGACACGGCCACCGTGTCGCCGGCCGCGAAGTTGCTGGCGCCGCAGACGATCTGCCTCACGCCGCCGTTGGCCTCCCCCACCTCGACGGTGCAGAGGCTGAGCTTGTCCGCGTTGGGATGGCGCTCGCGGGTGAGGACGCGGCCGACCACGAAGCGCGCCAGGTTCTCCGGGGCGCGCGGGGCGCCGACCCAGTCGATGCCCTCCACCTCGGTGCCGGACATCGTGAGCAGCTCGGCGAGCTCCTCGACGCTCCCCTCGTAGGCCACGTACTCCGTGAGCCAGCTGAACGGTACTCTCATCGCCGCCGCCCCCTCTCAGAACTGCCGCAGGAAGCGGACGTCGTTGTCGTAGAACTGGCGCAGGTCGGGGATGCCGTGCTTGAGCATCGCCATGCGCTCGACCCCCATGCCGAACGCGAAGCCGGAGACCTTCTCCGGGTCGTAGCCGACAAAGCCGCAGACGTCCGGGTCGACCATCCCGGCGCCCATGATCTCGAGCCAGCCGGCGTGCTTGCAGGAGCGGCAGCCCTTGCCGCCGCAGAGCTCGCAGCTCACATCCACCTCGATGCTCGGCTCGGTGAACGGGAAGAAGTGCGGCCGCACGCGGATGGCGCGCTCGCCGCCGAAGAACTCCTGCGTGAAGTGGTGCACGGTGCCCTTGAGGTCGGCGAGCGTGATGCCCTCGTCGACCACCAGCCCCTCGACCTGGTGGAACATCGGCGTGTGCGTGGCGTCCGAGTCGCGCCGGTACACCTTGCCGAGGCAGACCACGTACACGGGCGGCTGCTGCTGCTCCATGACGCGCACCTGGACGGGCGAGGTGTGGGTGCGCAGGAGCACGCCGCGGTCGGCGTCCACCACGGCCTCGGGCATCGTCTCGCGCGGCTCCTGCACCCAGAAGGTGTCGTGGGCCGAGCGCGCCGGGTGGCTGGGCGGCGTATTGAGAGCCGTGAAGTTGTAGTAGTCGAGCTCGACCTCGGGGCCCTCGGCGATCTGATAGCCGAGGCCGAGGAAGATGTCCTCGACCTCACGCATCGTCTGGCTGATGAGGTGCTCGTGACCGGCCGGGAAGGGCTGGCCGGGGAGCGTGACGTCGATCCGCTCGCCGGCCAGCGAGGCGCTCAGGGCGGCCTTCTTGAGCTCGGCCAGGCGCTGCTCGACGAGCCCCTCGAGCTCGAGGCGGACGACGTTGCCGAGCTTGCCGACCACCGGCCGCTGCTCGGCCGTGAGGGTGGAGATGGAGCGCAGGATCTCGGTGAGCTGGCTCTTGCGGCCGAGGAAGCGCACGCGCACGTCCTCGAGCGCCGCGGCTGCGGGCGCGGCGGCGACGGCCGCAATGGCTTCGGCGCGCAGCGCCGCCAGAAGCGGGTGCGCGGCGCTGAGCTCTGCGAGCTGCCGGTCGTCCATCTCGTCTCCTTCAGTGGTCGGCGCCGGCCGGCGGGGCGGCGGGCGCGGAGGTGGCGGCGGGGAGCCGCGTCAGTTCGTAGAGGGCGATGGCGCCGGCCACGCCGGCGTTGAGCGACTCTATGACCCTGGCCACGCGCGGCGCCAGCGGGATCGTGACGAGCTGCGTGACGTGGGCCAGAGCCTGCGGCGAGAGCCCGGGGCGCTCGGCGCCGACGACGAGCACGGCCGGCCGCTCGAGCCCGGCCTCGGCCAGCGGCAGGCCCTCGTGGGCGGCGAGGCCGTAGACGTGGGCGATGTGGAGCTGCTGCACGAGGACGCCGAGCTCCACGTCGGGCAGCAGGGGCAAGCCGAAGACGGCGCCCACGCTGGCGCGCAGCGTCTTCGGCCCGTACAGGTCGGTGGAGCCGGGGGCGGTGGCCAGGGCGGCGGCGCCGAAGGCCACCGCCGCGCGCAGCAGCGTCCCCATGTTGCCCGGGTCGGCGATGCCGTCGGCGTAGACGACGAGCGGGCCGGCAGCCGCATCGAGCACTTCGTTCAGGGGGCGGCGCGCCGGCAGCGCGAACACCGCCAGGACGTCGGCCGGCGACTCGAGCGTGCCGAGCCTGGCGGCCACACGCTCGCTGACCGGGTACACGGTCGGCCCCGGCGCCGCGGCGCCGGGGCCGCCGGCCGCCCGCACCGCCAGGCCGAGCGCCGCGGTCAACTCCTGGGCGCGCTCGGCGCGCACGAACACCATCTGCGGGCGGTGCCCCGCGGCGAGCCCGGCCACAACGAGATCGGCGCCCTCCACCAGGAAGGCGCCTTCTCGCTCGCGGAACTTGCGCTGCCGTAACGACGCCGCTCGCTTGACGAGGGCGTTCTGCGGGCTGGAGAGTGTTTCTCCTAAAACCCCAAGCGGCTCGCCCGGCTCAGGCCGCTTCAAGCGCCTCGCGCGCCTGGGAGACGAGCGAGGCGAAGTACGTCGGGTCGCTCACGGCGAGCTCGGCGAGGATCTTGCGGTCGAGCTCGACCTGCGCCAGCTGCAGCCCGTGCATGAACTGGTTGTACGAGAGGCCGTTCTCACGGGCCCCCGCGTTGATGCGGATGATCCACAACTTGCGAAACTCGCGCTTGCGCACCCGGCGGTCGCGGTAGGCGTACTGGCCGCTGCGCTGCACCTGCTCCTTGGCGCGCTTGTAACTGGAGTTCTTGGTGGCGCGGTAGCCCTTCGCCTGCTCGAGCACCTTACGGCGCTTCTTACGCGCGGCGACGCTGCGTTTGACTCGAGACATGGTCCGTACTCCTTGGGACTATCGTGGGCTCAGCGGAGCCCCAACAGGCGCTTGATCCCCTTGGAATCGGCCTGACTGACGTCGTACACCTTGCGGAATCCCCGCTTGCGCTTGGCAGACTTGTGCTCCAGGAGGTGGCTCTTCATCCCGTGGCGGCGGACCAGCTTGCCCGTGCCCGTGAGGCGGAAGCGCTTCTTGGACGCGCTGTGGGTCTTCATCTTCGGCATACGCACCTCCCTCCCACTACTTGACCGGCGCCAGCATCATGACCATGTTGCGCCCGTCTTGCAGCGGCATGGACTCGATGACGCCGAACTCCTTGACATCTTCGGCCAGACGCAGGAGCAGTTGCTCGCCGCGCTCCGGATGGACCATCTCACGGCCGCGGAACATGATCGTGACCTTGACCTTGTCCTTGTGCTGCAGGAAGCGCAGCACGTGGCCCTTCTTGGTCTCGTAGTCGTGCACGCCCACCTTGGGCCGGAACTTGATCTCCTTGATCACGATCTGGCTCTGGTGCTTGCGCGCCTGCTTCGCCTTGAGCTCGAGCTCGTAGCGATACTTGCTGTAGTTCATCACCCGGCACACCGGCGGATCCGCCTGCGCGGCGACCTCGACGAGGTCGAGGCTGTGCTCGGCGGCGTACTCCTGGGCGAAGCGGATCGGCTTGATGCCGAGCTGCTCGCCCTTTTCATCGATGAGCCGGACCTGCGGGACGGTGATGCCGTCGTTGATGCGGATCTGCACCTCGTTGGCGCGGTCGCGCAGGTATCTATCTCTCGGAGAAAATGGTCTGCCCATATACGGAAAAAGGCTCGCCGACGGCGAACCCTCACGATCTCCTTTCTCGTGATGGACCCTGTCGGCCAGCGACGGGCGCAGGGTGGGGGGCTCGCAAGCTCCCGCTTGATGGCGCCGGCCAGTATACACGACGCCACCGCGGGCGTCGACTGGCCGCCGCAAGGCGCCGCGTCAGGCGCGCAGATCGCGGCGCTCGAACAGTACCAGGGTGGCGGTCAGCAGCGCGGCGCTGGCGCCGAGCAGTACCGCCACGTGCCCGGCAGCGAGGCCCTGGCCGAGCGGCGTGGTGCCCCCGGTGTAGTAGAAGAGCGAGAGGACCCTGAAGGGCTCGATGGTGTCGTTGACCTGCCCCAGCGTGTTGAGCAGGTACATGCCGGTGCCCACCCCGGCGCCGGCGGCGATGCTCAGCGCCTTGCGCCCGGTGGCGCCGCCGACCGCCAGGGTGACGCTGCCCAGCGCCAGGCCGAGGAGCGTGAACTGGAGCAGCGCCTGGCCGAGGTCCGCGGCGCCGACGTCCATACTGGCGAGCCGCGTCGCCAGGACGAGCACCAGCCAGAAGGCCGTGCCCAGGGCGCCGATGCTGGCCGCCATCGCCGCGAACCGCTGCAGGACGAGGCGGCGGCGCGTCAGCGGGTAGGCGAGCAGCAGGCCCAGGGTGCCGTCCTCCTCCTCCCCGGCGAGCGCGCGGTTGGCCGCACCGATGCCGTAGGCGATGAAGACGATCGGCCCCAGCCACGAGAACAGCTCGGTGTTGATGTAGCCCGCCGGCGAGGTGAAGTCGCCGCCGGCCCCGAGAAAGGCTTTGCGGAACGCCTCCGGCAGGTTGTCCATGTAGCCCTGCAGCTCATCGGCGCTCTTCGCGATGCTCGGGTACACCGCGATGAGGAGAGCGACGTAGGCGGCGATGCTCAGGGACCAGATGAGCAGCCCGCGCGCCTGGTCACGCAGGCTCTTGATGAAGGGATTACGGAGCATCGCCGGCCTCCCCGGAGGCGAGCCGCCCGGCGCCTTCAGCGGCGGCGTGGCCCACGCGCTCGCCGTAGAATGCGAGGAACACGTCCTCCAGGTCCGGCTCGCGGCTCGTGAGCGTGACCACCTGGAACTCGGCCAGCCGCTTGACGACCGCGTCGAGCGGGCCGGCGACGGTGAGGCGGAGGCTGAGGGCGCCGGAGGCCGCAGGCCCGCCGGCGCCTGCTCCGTCCGCCGACAGCGCGGTGACGCCGGGGACGCCGGCGAACGCCGCGACAGGCACCGGCGCGGCGAACGTCACCTCGATCTCACGGACCGCGCGCCCGGTGAGCTCGGCCACGTCTTCGACGGCCACGAGCTCGCCCTCGCGGATGAAGGCCACCTGTTCGCAGACGCGCTGCACCTCGGGGAGCACGTGCGACGAGAGGAACACCGTCTGCCCCGCGTCGCAGGCCTCCTCGACGAGGTGGTAGAACTCGTGCTGGACGAGCGGGTCGAGGCCGACCGTGGGCTCGTCGAGCACGATCAGCTCCGGCCGATGCATGAACGCCTGGATGAGGCCGAGCTTGCGGCGGTTGCCCGTGGAGAGCTCGGCCACCTTCTTGCCGGGGTCGAAATCGAGGCGCTCGCGGAGCCTCCGGACGTGCCCCGGATCGACCCCGCCGCGCAGGTTGGCGAAGTAGCGCAGCGTCTCCTCGCCGGTGAGCCGGCCGTAGAGGTTCAGCTCGCCGGGCAGGTACCCGCAGCGGCGCCGGATCGCCAGGGCGTCGCGGCGGCTGTCCAGCCCCAGCACCAGCGCCCGGCCCGAGGTCGGGCGGATGAGGTCGAGCAGCACCCGGATGGTCGTCGTCTTGCCGGCCCCGTTGGGCCCGAGGAAGCCGAAGACGTGGCCGGCCTCGACCTCGAGGCCGAGCCCGACGATGCCGCGGTGCCGGCCGTAGCTCTTGGTCAGACCCTCCGTCCGGATGGCCGCCGTCACGGCGCCTCCCGCCGCGGCCCGGCGCCCACGAGGATCTCGAGGTCGTCGACGAACCTCCGCTGCGCCGGGACGACGGCCTCCCGCGCCGCCGGCAGCGTGAACCAGGCGGCGCGGTCCACCTCGGGGAAGTGCCGCGTCTGCCCGGAGCGAGGCGGCCATTCCATCGTGAACGCCTCGCTCACGATGGCCTCAGGGTCGCAGTCATGCTCGACGGCCCAGGCGAAGACGAGCTTGTGGTGGTGCGCCTTGACGCCGCCGAGGGGCTGGAAGGGCCCTGCGGGCTCCAGCCCCGTCTCCTCCCTGACCTCGCGCAGGGCCACGGCCAGGAGGTCGACGCCGGCGGCACGGTTGCGCAGCTTGGCGGCGGTCACGGTGGCCGGCACCTCGCCCAGCTCGCCCGGCTCAGCCTCGCCTTTGGGGATGCTCCAGGCGCCGGCATCCTTCCTGGCCCAGTATGGGCCGCCGGGGTGCACGAGCAGGACCTCGAGACGCCGCGCGCCGGCGCCGGGGCGCGCGGCCTCGGCGTCGGTGGCCCAACGGTAGAGCAGCAGTCCGGCACTGACGGCTGGCATGCCGGCAGTATCTCACGAAGCGAAGAGCGCCGGCGCGGAGCGCCGGCGGCCTTTGCGGCCGTCGCCATCGGCGGTGCTCGCGAGCTGAACGCGACGCCCTCAGCTCGCGAGCACCGCCGAGAACACCCACCAGGCGAGCAGCGACTTCCCCGTCAGGCTGAGGATGATGTAGGCCTTCTCGCCGAACAGGTAGTCACGCCACTTGCCGACCTTGTGGTACTGCAGCCACATGTTGAGGGCGAACACGTTGAAGAAGATGAACAGGCTGATCACGATGCCGTAGACGAAGCTCGGTGGCGCCGGCCCGTCGAGCCCGGGGCTCCACACATACAGGGCGACGATGACCCACGGGATGATGCCGGCGAAGCAGCCGAACAGGAAGCTCAGCCAGTTCGGCCGCCCCGGCGTCTCGTACTTCTCCATGAGCAGCCCGAAGAGGATCATGCTCGCGTTGACGCCGAAGATCGCCAGCAGCGCCGCCACGTCGCCCACCCCGGTGATCATGCTGATGAGCACGATCATGATGCTGGAGCTGAAGAAGTACTCGATCCAGCGTCCGTAGTTGCGGTCCTGCTGGAGGTTGCGCGTGTACCAGCCGAAGACGCCCGGCGAGGCGATGATGAAGAGCGCCGCGGCCGAGATGGCGACGAAGGCGAATACGCCCCAGCCGAGCGGCAGGTCGAAGAGGTGCGTGAGCTCGGCTGGCGTGCCGGGCGGGCCGCTCATGTAGGTCGCAGTCACCGGTAGCGTGAAGCCGTTGGTCAGGAGGGCGATGGCGACGGCCTCGGCGGCAAGGACGAGGCCGACACCGACGTTCCAGAGGCGCAACCGCCCGAAACGCTGCTCGATGGTGAGTTCGTGGGACATGAGGTGCTCCTTGGTCATCGCCGGCGCGCTCCCGCGGCCGGGCACTCGAGGATGGCGACGGGCTCGTCGAGGTGGCAGCCGACTGTCTGGCGGTCGGCGTCGGGCACGGCCGCGGCCAGCGCGAGCATCTCGGGCACGCCGATCCCGGTCGCCCGCAAGACGGCGACCCATGAGCCTCGACATGGCGATGTCGAGGCGGCGGGCGGCGTCACGTCTTCCGCGGTGCAGTGGCTGCTCATCGAGGCCCCATGAGTCGAGGACTGACTCGACCGTTGAGTTACCCGCGATTCGGGAAGACTACCCGCCTGCTTCGACGACCGCGAAGTCCGGTGCGCGGCTCGCCTCGCGGCGGCGTGGCTACAGGCCAATGACCTCGAAGCCGAGCGCGAGCGCGGCGCGACCCTGCTGACGATCGTGCGTCGCGAAAACAAGATCAGCAGGCCGGCGCCCACGCACCTGCAAGGCCGTCGCCAGGTGGATCGCCTCGAGAGCGACGACCGGGCTCGGCTACCGTTACCGTGACCGTTGGTCACGCTGTGACCAGAGCTGGTCACGACGACAATGCGAGCAGCGTGGAGCCCGGCGCCGGCCGCCGGCATTGTGACCCTTTCCGGCGCCTCACTCTCGTTGTATTTTGCAGCGAGAGTGAGGCGCGGATGGGCAGTACTGCCTGCCGCGGGGCCGCGGCTTGCCTGACGATCGCGTCAGCCGCGCGTGGGGAGCGGCGGCACTCCCTGCAGCCGAGCAGCTCGAGGCGGACCATCCCCTCGCCGAGCTCGGCCCCCTCACCCAGCAGCGGCTTCCAGCAGCCGCCGGAGACATCGGTGCGAAGGCCGGCGGCGGCCAGCTCGTAGAGGCCGGTGCCGCAGCCCAGGCTCTCGACGCCGGCGGGCGGGCACTCCCCCTCGACGCTGAGGCCTCCCTCGCGGCTCAGCCCGAGGACGGCAGGCGCCGCTCGCGGACCTCGCCGATGAGGTGGGCGGCGAACTCTGCGAGCGGCCGCGGGCCCTTGTCCTCGCCGCGCTCGCGCACCCCGACCGCGCCGCTCTCCTGCTCGCGGTCGCCGACCACGAGGATGTACGGCACCTTCTGCAGCTGCGCGTCGCGGATCCTCTTGCCCACGCTCTCGCCGCGATCGTCGCGGTCGACGCGGAGGTCCATCGAGGCCGCGGCGCCGGCCTCGCGGAGCCGGCGCACGACGCCGGCCGCGTACTCCGCATGCCGGTCGGCGATCGGCAGCACCAGCGCCTGCTGCGGCGCCAGCCAGGTGGGCAGGTTGCCGCCGTAGTGCTCGAGCAGGATGCCCATGAAGCGCTCGATGCTGCCCAGCAAGGCGCGGTGGATCATGACCGGCCGGTGCTCTTCGTTGTCGGCCCCCGTGTACGTGATGTCGAGGCGCTCGGGCATGGCGAAATCCACCTGGATGGTGCCGCACTGCCAGGTGCGGCCCATGACGTCGCGGATGTGGAAGTCGATCTTGGGGCCGTAAAAGGCGCCGTCGCCGGGGTTCAATTGATAGCTCAGCGGTTGACGTTCGCCAGGCTGGTCGGCCGGGTCGGCGCCGGGCGCTGGCCGCGTCTCGCTGTCGAGCACCGCGGCCAGGACGCCCTCGGCGCGCGCCCACACCTCGTCGCTGCCGATGCTCTTCTCGGGCCGCGTGCTGAGCTCGATCTTGACGTCGCTGAAGCCGAAGGCCGCGTAGATGTGGAGCATGAAGTGGAGCACGCCCCGGACCTCGTCCTCGAGCTGCTCCGGGGTGCAGTAGATGTGCGCGTCGTCCTGGGTGAAGTACCGCACCCGAAAGAGGCCGTGCAGGACGCCGCTCATCTCGTGGCGATGCACGCGGCCGAGCTCGGCCATGCGTAGCGGCAGGTCCCGGTAGCTGCGCCGGCGGCTCTTGTAGACGAGCAGGCCGCCGGGGCAGTTCATGGGCTTCACCGCGTAGGGCTGCTCGTCGATCTCGGTGAAGTACATGTTGTCCTTGTAGTTGTCCCAGTGGCCGCTGCGCTCCCAGAGCTCGCGACGCAGGATCACCGGCGTGCTGATCTCCTCGTAGCCGGCGCGCACGTGCTCGCCCCGCCAGTAGTCCACCATCGCGTTCCAGAGGCGCATGCCTTTGGGGTGGAAGAAGGGGAAGCCCGGGCCCTCGTCGTGGAAGCTGAACAGGTCGAGGTCCCGGCCGAGGCGGCGGTGGTCGCGCTGGCCGGCCAACTCGAGAGCAGCGAGGTACCCCGCCAGCTCCTCTTTGGTGGCGAAGGCGGTGCCGTAGACGCGGGTGAGCATCGGGTTCTTCTCGTCGCCGCGCCAGTAGGCGCCGGCGAGGCTGGTGAGCTTGAACGTGCCGGCCCCGAGCTTGCCGGTGCTGGGCAGGTGCGGCCCGCGGCAGAGGTCGACGAAGTCGCCCTGGCGGTAGACGCTGATCGCGGGCACCTCGGCACCCTCGGCCGCGGCGGCCGCGACGAGGTCCTGGATGAGCTCGACCTTGAAGGGCTGGCCGAGGCCGATGGGCAGGCCGGAGGGGCCCGTACCGGGCGCGCCGGCCCCGAACACGGCCAGCGCCTCGTCGACCGGGAGCACGTAGCGCTGCACCGGGAGGTTCTGGCTCACGACCCGGGCCATCTCCTTCTCGATGCGGGTGAGGTCGGCCTCGGCGATGGGCTCCGGGAGCTTGAAGTCGTAGTAGAAGCCGTTCTCGATGGTCGGCCCGATGGCGTAGGTGGCGCCCGGAAAGAGGTGCAGGATGGCCTGCGCCATGACGTGCGAGGCGGAGTGGCGCTGGACGTCGACGGCGTCGGGGTCGTCGCCTTTGAGCGTGACGATGTCGAGGCGATCGCCGTCGTGAAGGGGCTCGGCGGCGTCGACCAGCAGGGTGACGCCCGGGTCGGCGGCGGCGGTGACGCGGCCCGCGATGGCGGCCTTCGCCAGCCGCGGGCCGATGGCCGCCGCCGCGTCGCGCACGGTGGCGCCGTCGTCGAGCTCGAGGGGGGAGCCGTCGGGAAGAGTGACGTGGAGGGTCATGCGGGGACCGGTCCTTTCGCTTGCGCGCCCGCGTACCTTGGCGGGGGCTGTTGGCCGCTGGAGTCTAGCAGAACAGCCCGTGGTAGCATCCGGCCGCAGGCATGACCACCTCGCCACGGACACCGCGAACTCGGCGCGCACTCTCGCTCAGGCCGGCACAGGCCTGACCCGCCGTGCTGGCCGCGACCCTCGCGCTCCTCGCAAGCCTGGCCTGGGGCACCTCCGACTTCCTCGCCGGCGTACAGGCGCGCCGCTCGACGCCCTGGACCGCAGCCCTCGCCGGCCAACTCGTCGCGTCGCTGGCCCTGATCGCCCTGCTGCTCGCCCTGGCACCCACGCGGCCGTCGTGGAGCGCGCTCGCCCCGCCCCTCGCGGGAGGCGCCGTCGGCGGGCTCGGCGTCCTGCTGCAGTACCGGGCCCTGGCGCTCGCCGACATGAGCGTGGTCTCGCCGATCATCGCCGGCGCCGCTCTCGTGCCTGTGCTGTGGGGCGTCGCCGCAGGCGAACGCCCCAGCCCGCTGCAGGCGCTCGGCGTGGCACTCACCGTCGCCGGCATCATGCTGATCTCGCGGCGGAGCCGCGAGAGCGCCGGGACGCCGCGCCATATGGACGGCGCCGGGATCGTCGCCGCCGTGGCCGCGGCCATCGCCTTCGGCCTCTTCCTCGTCTGCCTCGACTACGGCGGCCGCGCCGACCCGTACTGGACGGTCGCCGCTACGCGCACCGCGGCTCTGCTGACGCTCGCCGCCGCGGCCGGCGCCATGCGGCCGGCCATACGGTTCCGGCGAGGCGCCGTCCCGGTGCTGGTACTGATCGGCCTTCTCATCGCGGCCGCCAACCTTTCGTTCACCGCGGCGACGACCTTCGGCTACCTCAGTCTCGTCGCGGTGCTCGGGTGGCTGAACCCGGCCATCACCATCGTGTGGGCGAGGGTCCTGCTGCACGAGCGCCTCAGCCCGCTGCAGCTGGGGGCGGCCGCCTTGGTGTTCGCGGGCATCGTCTGCGTCACGCTCGGCTGACCCCGGCGGCGGGCGCGCAAGGCTCCGCCGGGCGGGGCCGCGCGTGCCCTGCTCAGGGCGCCGGCCGGCAGTACGGGCAGTCGCAGGGCTGGGCGTGTTGCCAACCGTCGCCGGGCAGCGTGCGGTCCTTGACGGGCAGCGAGCAGGAGTAGGTGCTCGGCCCGCCGGGGCGCAGCGAGCGCCAGAACGTGATGCCGGGTGGCAGGTAGACGAACTCGTCATTCTCGCTGCGCCGGTGCGCCTCGCGGCCAGCGGCGAGGACCTGGTGGTAGGTCAGCCCGCCGGCCGGAGGACCACCGCGAGGGCTGGTCCGCGGACCGCTGCTCGGGTCTCCATCTCGCATGACCTCAGGATACCCAGCCGGACGAGAAGCCGGCACGGACGGCCGCGCAGGGACGCGGGGGCCGCGGCGGCGCGGGGTCGCCGGGACGCGGCGACGAGAGCGGCCCCACCCGGTCACCCGATTCTTCCGCCGCGCCGTACGGCAAGGCGCCGGGGATGGTCTTCGCCACCCCCGGCGCCCGCGCCCCGGCGCGGCCTGGCGGCCGTTCCGCCGGGGCGCCGGCTCACGCCACGGCGGGCTACGCCGCGCGGCGCGTCCTTTCGTTGACGTCGCTGACGCCGGCCGTGCCGCGCACCTCGCGGGACTCGCCGAGCGAGCTCGACGCGCTCGCGATGCGCTCACTCACGCCGTAGACGACCAACCCGTACACGACGAGGAAGTCGACAGCCATGATCATCAACGACCACAGCGGGTAGGCCTGGGCGAACAACAGCTGCCCCAGCGCTCCGAGTGCGGCGACGGTGATGCCCAGCCAGCGGGCCGACTCGCGACCGGTGAGCACGGCGAGGCCGGAGATGATGCCCGCGCTGCCGAGCCCGAACACGATCCAGCCCCACGTGTTGAGGTCGCTGAACGCGAACACGGCATTCTGGGCGAAGAACGACGACTGATAGACGGCCATGAGGCCGGAGATGAGCGCGAACACGCCCCCGATGATGAGCGCGACGGCCGAGAAGGTCGGCCAGCCGACGCCGATGGGTGAACGACGATCCATGTGACAGCTCCTTGCGGTCGCTGAAGTTCCCTAAGAGTGCGTCATAAGACGACAAGTGAATAGTGCCCATTCACGCACCAAACATCACAGAGCAGGCCGATCGGCGTTGACCTCGGCGGGGAGCCCGCAGGCGATCGGTGGCCGCTGCGGCCTGCCCGCCACACCGCCCGGCCGGAGTCGCTTGACGGCCGTCAAGAATCCCGGAGCGCGCCCCGGGGTAGGTAGCGCAAGAAGAGCCTCGGGGTAGGTAGCGCAAGTGGAGCACCCACGGCAGCGGGGCACCGCCGAAGGCTCCGCGAGGGCCGGCCCAAGGCCGGGACGAGGAAAGGGGAGCGCGATGAGCGGGACGCATGAGGAGCTGACGCCGACTGCCGAGTTGACCCACGAGCACGAGGTGGTGCTCGTGGTCGTGGGCGCCATGGAGCGCGAGGCCGCCCACATCCGCGCCGGCAGACAGATCCACGCCGAAGCCGTGGCCCGGATGGTGGAGTTCACGCGTGAGTTCACCGACGGCTGCCACCATAACAAGGAGGAGAAGGTGCTCTTCCCGCTCCTGCGGGCGACGGCGCCGGTGGCCGGAGAGCCCGTCCGCGTGATGCTCGCGGAGCACGCGCAGGCCCGCCTCCACGTGCGCGCCATCAGCGAGGCGCTCCCGGAGGCGGGCACGGGCGACCCCTTCGCCGCGCTCAGCGTCGCCGATGGCCTGGAGGGTTACGCGGCGCTGCTGCGGGCCCACATCGACAAGGAGAACCGGGTGCTCTTCCCCCTCGCCGAGCGCGTGCTGGACGGCGCCGCCAAGGCTGCGCTGGCGGCCGAGTTCGAGCGCGTCGAGCGCGAGGAGACGGGCGCCGGCGTCCACGAGAAGTACCACGCCATGGCGCACGATCTGGGCGCCGCCGGTCTTTGACTGCCGGGGGCGCGGCGTCGCGACGCCGCGCCCCCCGTCGCTTCAGCGGATCTTGAACTTCAGCGCCGTGCTGAACGAGCCGAGGCCGGTGGCGTTGCTGCCGCGGACCTTCCAGGTGAGGTACACGCCGCGCGGCAGGGCCCTGCTGGCCCGCCAGTAGAGCGCCGTGGCTCCCGTCTTCCTGAGCAGCAGCCGGGTGCCCCGGTAGACGCGGACCTCGTACGTCTTGGCCGTGGCGACGCGCTTCCACTTGAAGGTCGGCCGCGTGCCGGTGATGAGGCCTTTGGGCGAGACGCCCACGGCCTTCGCCGGCAGCGCCAGCGCCCGGCGCCCGAACATGATGTTGTGCGTCGACCAGGTGCTGTTCGTGAGGCGGTACTTGTAGGAGCCGGCCGGCCACGGGTTGCCGGCCTCGTCGCCGACCCCGAGCTGCGTGAAGGTGGCATTGGCCCAGCCGGTCGTGGCCGTGACGTCCACGTACCCCTGCACCTGAGTGGGGTCGGTGATGCCCATGGTAGCCAGGAAGGCGGGCGCGAAGATGCCGTCGAAGGTCGCCTCCACCCCGTTGACGCCGCTGGCGCTGAGGCCGGCGACGCCGGTGGCCGTGGCGGACGGCGGCTGGATGTCGAGCCAGTGCATGTCGGTCACGAAGATGCTGCCCTGATAGTCACGGGCGGCGAGGCTCGAGCAGTCGATGATGAGGCCGAAGGCTGCACCCGAGTCGCCGCTCGCCGACTGCACGGGGTCGGCGACCGACGCGTACACCGTGAAGCTCGTCGCCGCGGTGAGTGCGGCGGGATCGGCCGGGACGACCGTCACCAGAGCGTCGGGGTCGGCGAGCATCGCGATCATGTCGACGCGCTGCATGGCAGCCTTGGTGAACACGAGCTTCAACGGCGTGCCGGCAGCCAGCGGGGTCAGCGAAAGGTCGGTCTGGCCGACGGTGGGCAGCCCGGGGACCATGGGGATCTGGCTCATGAAGCCCATGGCGAAGACCTCTGCGGTGGCATCCCAGAACCCGGCGCCGTAGGCGACGCCCGGGGCCGGTATCGCCGCCGTGGCGCCCATACCGGGCGGCGCCGGCGCGCCCAGCGCCACGAAGGCCGTACCGGGCTCTCCGTAGGTGGAGTCGCTCGGCACCCAGGTGATGGGGCCGTCGGCCAGCGCCAGGGGCGCCAGCAGCAGCGCGATGAGCAGAGTCCCGACCACCGCGACCGGCAGCCGCAGCCGCCGTGCACTCAGAAACCTCCGGACCATCACTCGCCCTCCCTCGTCGTGTGTCAGAGGCAATGTCGGCTGGAGGCGATCCCGACTTGACCTCGCGAGCGCAGAACGGCCCTCGGGAGGGGCCGCGGGCGAACCCCGCGTGGGTCCGCGGCAGCGGTCGAGAGCGACCGCGGCGGGCGAGCCCGCGAAGGTCAGAGGCCGGTTCGCAGGTCTCCCGGTCGAGGTCAGGGCTTGTGCTCGTCGGTGCCCGCCACGAAGATGGCGGCATCATGGAGGCGGACGGGATGAAGGTGTGGTCCAGGCTGAGGCGGCGTCTGCGGCGCGCCGCGGAGACGCCCTTCGAGCCGCCCTGCAGGCCCCTGCCGCAGTGCCGGGTGGCGCTCGTCGTGAGCTCGGTGTGCCTCGCGCAGCCGGGGCAGGAGGACGACCCCGACGTGCCGATGGGGCGGCCCCGCTGGCGGATCGTGGGCAGCGAGGACGGCGGGGCGGCGGGGGCCGGCGCGGGGCACAACGCGAGCGCAGCCCGCGACAATGAGGACCGCAATCTGGCGATGGCGCTGGAGGCACTGGACGAGGCGGCAGCCCGCGGGCGCATCGGCGCCGTGAACGGCCGCCACCTGGTGCTGGGCGGCCCCATGATCGCCGGCCGCGGCGACCTCCAGGCGGCGGCCCGGGAGGCGGTGGAGCCGCTGGCGGCCGACGCCGTCGACGCCGTCGTCCTGGTGCCCACCTGACCGCTGTGCAGCCAGTCCGTGGGGCTGGCGGCGCTGGAGCTGGAGCGGGCGGGCATCGCCACCGTCGCGCTCCAGCTGCTGCATGCGGCGGCCGAGCAGACGCGCCCGCCGCGCGCCCTCTGGGCGCCGTTCTGGCGCGGGTACGCGCTCGGCGACCCCAAGGAGCCGGGCGAGGCGCGGGCGGTGCTCGAGGCCGCCCTGGAGATGCTCGAGGACAGCTCGCTCAGGCCGCCGGCGTTCCGCGAGTTCCACGCCGGCGACTGAGCCGCACCGGCTCCACCCAGCCCTTGAGCGATGCTGAAGGCCGTCGCCGCCGGATCAAGTCAGCGCGTCACGATGACCGAAGCTGGTGCCGAGCGTAGCTCGCAATGCGGATCGCGAGGGCGTTGTCGGCACACCGCGCCAGCTCGCGATTCGCGCGGCGATAGGGCTGCAGCACGACGAGCCGTTTCATTGGATCGAGCCGACGGGCCGCGTGCATGGCGGGCACAAGGTCCGTGTCACCAGTGACGAGCACGGCTGTGTCGCACGCACTTCTGCAGATGTACGCCAGAAGACGATGGCCTCCGGCGTGCTCCGCCCGGGCAGCGCATGAAGGTACGACTCACAGAGTCCGGCGACATCCAGCCGGCGCAGCGAGCGCCCAGAGACGCGCTCGCCGTCGAGCAGCGAGTGGTACAGGTTCAGTCCGTCGACAAGGAAGACGCAGCGGTTGACGGTGACCTCCAGAAAAGGAAAAACCCCGGGGTCGCAACCCCGGGGGGGCCACGGGATGTACCCGTGGGGGAGAATGAATCCAGTGTGACATCACGGCAGTCACCCGTCAAGAACTAGCTGCAAATGTCCACCTTTCGCGTCCCTTGGCGCAGGCGTGGGCGCGTCGGTACGGCGCCGGAGGGGCGGGCGTCAGCCCTCGATCGCGCGCAGCACCACCGACGTCACGACCTGGCGCTCGGGGATGCTCCAGTAGCGCCGCAGGAGGCGATCCTTCTCCTCGGGGCTCACGAGCAGGAAGCCGTGGTGCTCGTAGAAGCGGATGGCCCAGGCGGCGTCAGCCCAGGTTCCGACGAGCAGAGGCTGGTGCGGCCGCCCTCTGAGGTGCGCCAGCAGCCGGCCGCCGATGCCGACCCCCTGCCGCTCGGGCTTCACGTAGGCGTGGCGGATGAGCGTGACGTCGTCGACGTCCTGGATGCCCATCACGCCCGCGAGCCCCTCCGCCTCGTACCAGCCCCAGAACCGCACGCCGGCCGCGACCTCGCGCCGCAGTTCGTCGACGGGCATGTAGGGCACGCGGTACCGGTCAGCGGGGATGACGCCCGCGTACGCCGTGGCGGCGGCGTTGATGACCTCGTGGATCGAGTCGATGTCGGCCTCGGCGCAGGGGCGGATGACTGGGAGCTCTGGCGACACGGCTGAAGACGACATGGCCGAAGTCTACACGGCGAGGCGGGTCCGGCGGGATCGGCGGCCGTGGCCCTCTCGCCACACGCGATGCGTCCATTGAAGTACCATGGCGCGATGCGTACGAGCGCGGCCTTTTGACGCCGATCCGGCAGATCCAGCGCGAGCACGGCATCGTCGGCAGGGAGCGCGAACTGGCGATGGCGCTGGCCGTGGTCGGCGCCGGCCGGCACCTGCTGCTCGAAGGCCCTGTGGGCGTCGGCAAGACGACGGTCGGCCTCGCGGTCTGCGGCCATCTGGGCCGCGCCACGCTGCGGGTCGACGGCGACGACCGCTACTCGGAGAGCAAGCTCACCGGCTGGTTCGACCCGCCGCTCGTGCTGCAGCAGGGCTACCGCGAAGAGTCCTTCTTCGCCGGCCCCCTTGTCGAGGCCATGCGCCGCGGCTGCGTGCTCTTCATCAACGAGCTCAACCGCATGCCCGAGCAGGTGCAGAACGTGCTGCTCCCGGCGCTCGACGAACGCCTTATCGAGGTGCCCTCCATCGGCGAGGTGCACGCCGCCGAAGGCTTCCAGGTGGTGGCCACGCAGAACCCCGCGGAGTACATCGCCACCGGGCACCTCTCGGAAGCGCTGCGCGACCGCTTCGAGCACCTGGCGCTTGACTACCAGCCCGCCGGCGAGGAGGCCGACATCGTCGCCACCGTGACGGGCTCGCACGACGCCGAGCTCGTCGCCGGCGCCGTGCGCCTCACGCGGGCCACCCGCCGCGACCCGCGCTTCCGCAAGGGCGCCAGCGTGCGGGGCGCGATCGCCACGGTGGCCATCGCCGCGGACCTGCACGCCGCCGCCGGCCTCGACGCTCGCGGCGGCGTGAGCCGCGAGACGCTGCGCCGCGCGGCGGAGGCCGCACTCACCACGCGCGTCGACCTGCGGGACGACATCGACACGGACCTCGCCGCGACCCTGGATGAGCTCTTCGCGCGGGTCGTGGACCGCGACGAGGACCCGGACGCGGCGCCCGCCGGGGAGGGCGCCGTTGAGGGCCAGGGGCCTGCGGAGCTGGCCCCCGCGAGCCGCGGACCCGCCGGGGAGCGCGTCCCGACCTGCGCACCCGAGCCCCCCGCACCAGAACCCACTCTCGGCGCCCTCGCCGAGCGCTTCCGGCTCCCGGAGGAGTCGCTCGACGGCTGGCAGGTGGCCGTCAACCTGACGCGCAGCGAGTGTCGCATCGCAGACTCCGACCTCCGCTTCTTCGCCGAGCAGCTCGCCGCCGCCGCCGTGCTGCAGCGCGCCGCCCGCCTCGTCGGCCCGCTCCGGGCGGCGACGCACGCGGTGCGCGAGCCGCTGCGCGAGCCCTACGGCGGCGAGCTCGACGTGGAGGCGACGCTCGAGAACGTGCTCGGCAAGCCGTTCCCCGAGCCCGAGGACTGGATCGTCCAGCACCGCGAGGAGCGCCACCACCAGGTCTGCCTCATGGTGGACGCCTCGCCGTCGATGGAGGGCGAGAACATGGCCATCGCCGCCGTCGCCACCGCCGTGCTGGCCCTCAAGCTGCACCCCGAGGATCTCTCCGTGGTGGTCTTCGACGCGCGAGCGCACTCGATCACGCGGCTGGGAGCGCCGGACCCGCCCGTGGAGGTGGTGCGCCGGATGCTCGCCAAGCCGATCAACCGGCGCACCAACATCGCCGCCGCGCTCGAGCTGGGCGCGGCGGAGCTGGAGCGCAGCCGCAACCCGCGGCGCAGCGGGCTCCTGATCACCGACGGCGTCGTCACGATGGGCGGCGACCCCGTCCACCTGGCGCACCGCTTCCCGCGGCTCTTCGTCCTCTTCACCGAGAGCCAGGAAGCGCTCCCGTCGCAGCAGCGCAAGGCGGAGCCGCTCTGCCGCCGCCTCGCCGATGCCGGCCGCGGCGACGTCTACCCGGTGCGCGCGTACCCGGAGCTGCCGCGCCGGCTGCTCGACGTCGCCTCGCGCATGCTGCGGTAGCGCTCGTCGGCGCACGGCCGCCGGCTTCGCGCCACCCCGCAGGCCGTCGTGGCCGAGTACGTCGTGGACGTCGATTCCAGCTCCAGCTCCACGCAGAGCGACTCGTCGAGGTGAGCGGCGATGAGGGCCGCGGACTCGGCCAGCCGCCCCAGCTCGAGGAGCTGCTCGCGGAGTGACGCGAGATCGGCCTGCGCCCGCTCGCGCACTCGCGCGGGCGCGTCCGCCTCGCCCTCGTCCGCATGGTGCGCGATGAGCCGCGCGAAACGGCCGGCGAGCGCCTCCGGCACGCCGGCCCCCACCAGGTCTTCACCCTCTAACTCCCCTGCAGCCACCCGGGCAGCCGGGGTTCAGGCAGATCCAGCCACAGCCGTCGTCATCCAACGTGCTCACATCTTGGGACCATCGGCTCGCCGCACGAGCCGCAGGTGACGGCGAGAACCTCGCCCATGAGGCCTTCCCGAGGTCGCGGGGTCGGGTCAGCAGGCCGAATTTTCCACGATCCAAATAGGATCGTCGAGACGAGTCTTAGTGCGAGCGCGCCGAATTGCCCAGGTCCTAGCTGACGAGCTCGCCCCAGAGAGCCATAGAGCTAGTCTTGACCTCAAGCTGGATAAGCCTGGCCACGACGTTCCTGGGGAACTCGGCCAGAAGCTGATGAAGCGGTCGCCGGCTCCACGCCAGCGCGTCAAGCAACATATCGGAGAACCGCGTGTACACCGTTACATAGACTCCGCTCTCCTCCCAGGCCTCTTGGGAGAGGCGCTGCACCTCCGCGGCGACCGAGTCGAAACCGGCGATCATCGCATGCGGGAACCCCGCGGCAGCCACAGACCGCACGAAATGCACCGCATCGGAGTAAGTGACCGGCTTTGCCCTCACCTCGACAGCGATGACCGGATCAAGCTTGTAGAAAGCTTGCACATCGCCTGGCAGCTTACGGGATGGGTCGAAGACTCTCGCAGTTCTGACGTCGTCGAAAACAAGATCGAATGCCGCGGCGACGAGGGCTTGCGCCCTCTTACCGCTCTCGGCGCTCTTGTTCAGAAAGTGGCTGCATGCATCCTTGAGCTTGATTACGTCCGCGCTCGTATTGCCGAGATCCACAGGCACCAACCGCTCCTTCGCGGCAATGCGGTGCCTGAGGAATGCAGCAAGAGCTCCCACTGCCTCCTCTTCGCGAAGGTAGTGAACTGCCTCGAGGCACTCGACCAAGTACTGAATCTCGTCAGGGTGCTTCACCCGTGGCATCGAGTCCACCCGGTCGGAGTAGAAGAAGGGCTGGTTGTTCAGGGGCTCACGCCCAGTCGTGCGGAGGTCGAAACCATGATTGATCGCCGCCGGCACCAGCACGTCGTGAGCCAATCCACGAGCAGAGTAAGCCTTGTTGCCCGCCCGAGCCTTCAACGTCAGGGCGTCAACGGCATCGTCGGTCGCGGTCGCCAAGAGCGCTGTACCCAGAACGACAAGGCAGGTCTTGTCCTCGAATTGAGCGACTCGCTCGGTACGCTCGGTCCAAGCTGAGGGAACCGGGGTATCTGATCGGGCAAGCGTCAGCGCCCGTTCAAGCTGCTTGCGTGCTCGCTTCTTGTCGATGGTCAGCCCCATCAGACGGCTACTGAGGTGACACCGGCGGTGCGAATGGAATCCTCGTCGTCCGGCTGCTCGACCGAAGGGCCAATCAAGCCCAACTGTTCGGCGAGAGCGCCGACGACCGCCTTGCCCAACTCCAGCGGGACCGCGTTGCCGAGCTGGCGTCGGGTCGTGGTCTCATCTCCCTCTACACGGAAGTCATCCGGAAGTGACATTAGCCTTAGCAACTCAGCCTTGCTGAGCCGGCGGGCGCGGGCGAGCCCCTCCCTATTGCACACATTCTCCCAGTGAAATGGCCCGACCCACGGGCCGGGCTGCGCCTGGATTGTGCTGGAGGGTCGACCCGGATCCAGGCGCAGAAGAAACGTCCAGTAACGGGTGCGCCACTTGAACACGTCTCGGCCACCGTAACGGTCCGTGTGCCAAAGGTAGTTTTGGCCGGGCGGTACCTCCGCCAAGAGTTCGGCGTAGGTGCCTTCGACGATCTCGCCAGGCGCGGATGCACCCAAAAGCAAGCGCCCGATCGCGCTCCCTGCTGTGACATAGGGCTTCTTGGTGGGGTCAAAGGCACGCGTGTGCTCGCTCCACCCCGAGTGTGTCGGCTCGGGGAACCGGAAGTCGCCGCCATCTCTCCTGCCGACGACGAACACCCGGCGGCGAAGCTGAGGATCGCCATGGTCCGCCGCCATCAGCACTCTGTATGTGGGCCGATAGCCCGCGCGCGTCAGTTGCTCGAGGACCCTGTTGAGCTGCGCCCTGTGCGTCGCGTAAGTGAGTCCCTGAACGTTCTCGAGAATGAATGCCCTGGGCTGAGCCTCGGTGACGATGCGCGCGTATTCGTCGAGAAGGGATGCGTTGGGATCGGTGCTGCTCCGCTTCTCCTCCAGCCAGAACCCGGACTTGGAGAACGGCGTGCAGGGGGGTCCGCCAACCACGAGCTCAGCCTCGCCCCTGGCCACGCCCGCCCTGTCCAGAAGGTCACACGTGGACAGCTCACGGATATCTCCGCAAATCGTCGGGACACCAGGAAAGTTGGCCTCCAGCGAGCGCAGAGCACGCGCGTCGTAGTCCGTCGCCACCGCGACTTCAAACGGACCTTCCGTGTGCATGCCCTTGGCGCCGAAAGGCTCCGCGCAGCGCTCGACCGCAAGATCCAGACAGCCGGCCCCCGAGAACAGGCTGAGAACCGGCAGCTTGGCGGCCATCAGACGACCGTCCGAATGGTGTTGAGGAGATGCTTCACGTCTGTCGTAGGCTAACATCGCGAGCGGATAGAAGAAACGAGCGCGTGGGTGGACATTGAAGCCAAGCGATCCCGGGTACCCCATGCCATCCAGTAAGGCCGTCTCGAACGTCATGCGAGGGAATCGCAAGACTGGCTCGCGACCTGAGGTCAGCCTGCGCCGAGAGCTTCACAGACGAGGCCTGAGATACCGCAAGAATCCGTCCGTTCGGACGGGCGTCGGCCTTGTCAGGCCCGACCTCGTCTTTCTCGGACCAAAGGTCGCGGTCTTCGTTGACGGATGCTTCTGGCACTCCTGCCCGACTCACGGAACCACGCCGGGAATGAACCGCGACTACTGGGAGCCGAAGCTCCGGAGAAACCGTGAGCGCGACCGACGCGTGACGGAGGCTCTCATCGCCGAGGGTTGGACGGTCGTCCGGGTCTGGGAGCACGAACCGCTGGCGCTTGCGGCTTCGGCGGTGGAGACAGCCGTGAGGTCCGGTGGCGTGCAGGACTCGGAATGAGCAACCAGGAGGCAGTCGGTGCTCGAAGTGAACCATCTGTCCTTGCCGCTCGAGCGTTCTGGGCGCCGCCGAATCCCCGACGCCCAATACGGCCTCGTCGCCTCGTCACGCGACAAGAGCCTGGCAGAATGGGGCATCCCTAACGACTGGCACTCCACGCAGCGCATGAACCTTGGTCCCTGGTACGGAGAGGGCGAGGGCGACCATCGATCCTGCCGCTGCCTAACCCAGTGCGTCACCGAGTTCGGTGCCCAGGGGCTGGAGCTCGACGGCGTGCTACTCGCGTGGGGGACTGACTTGGTGTGGACCGGCAACGCCTGGTCCAACGCCCACGCCAAACGTCACGCGCGCTCGGCTCACGTGCGCGACCCCTTCCAACTGCGCGTCAACGCCTATCGTGTGCTGCTCACCCCCGGGCGTGATGGGGCGGTCATCTACGTCCCGCCCATTACGGAGCTTGACGCCACCGCGGCCCGGCTGCAGGCGCACGGCGTGAAGATGCTCGACGCCTGAATACAGCCCGGCGGCGTGCTCAGCGCCTATGATGAGTGCATGACCGTTCGGCCCGGCACGGCCCCACCCGACCCCATCCCCTGGCTCATGGAGGGCGACCCCTCCGTGCGCTACCTTTCGCTCACCGGGCTGCTCGGGGCCGCGCCCGACGACCCGAGGGTCGTGGCGGCGCGGAGGGCGATCATGAGCGAGGGGGCGGTGCCCCGCATCCTGGCCGCGCAGCAGGCGGACGGCCACTGGGAGGGCCGCGACCGCTTCTACACGGCCAAGTACCGCGGCACCGTCTGGCAGCTCATCATCCTGGCCGAGCTCGGGGCCGACGGCGCCGACGCACGGGTGCGGGCCGCCCGCGAGGCGGTCCTGCGCGATGCGCAGGACCCGGACTCAGGCGGCTTCGCCCACGAGCGCAGCAAGAAGGCCGGCGGCGGCCTCCACAGCTCGGTCATTCCCTGCCTCACGAGCAACCTCACCTTCAGCCTCATCCGCCTCGGCCTGCCGGACGACCCGCGCCTGCAGCGCGCCGTCGACTGGATCACCACCTGGCAGCGCTTCGACGACGCCGAGGGCGAGGCGCCCACGGGCTGGCCCTACGACCGCTACGAGATGTGCTGGGGCCGCCACACCTGCCACATGGGCGCCGTGAAGGCGCTGAAGGCGCTCGCGGAGGTGCCGCCCGAGCGCCGCACGCCGGCGGTGCAGGCCACCATCGCCGCCGGCGCCGAGTACCTGCTGCGCCACCACGTGCACAAGCGCAGCCACGACCTGAAAAGGACGTCCAAGCCCGGCTGGCGCCGCTTCGGCTTCCCGCTGATGTACCAGACAGACGTGCTCGAGGTCCTCGGCATCCTCACGCGGCTGGGCTGCCGCGACGAGCGGATGCGCGAAGCGCTCGACCTCGTCGCCTCCAAGGCCGACGCCCGGGGCCGCTGGAAGCTGGAGAGCAGCTTCAACGACCGCTTCGTCATACCCATCGAGGCCGTGGGCGAGCCGAGCCGCTGGATCACGCTGCGGGCGCTGGAGGTGCTGCGGGCGGGCTGACGGCCTCTGCTTGGCTCAGTCCGCGTCGCTGTGCTCGGCGAGGAGAGCGGTCAGCAACGGCGCCAGCGGCTTCAGATCGTCGGTGACGGTGCCCCACAAGACCTTCTCGTCGATGCCGAAGTGCTCGTGCACCACGATGTTGCGCATGCCGCGCATCCTCGACCACGGGATCTGAGGACTTGCCTCGGTGACGCCAGTCGGCACTCGGCCGGCCGCTTCGCCGATCACGGTCAGGTTCTTGATCACGGCGTCGAGGCGCAGGCGATCACCAAAGAGCTGCTCCCGAGTGAGTCCAGCCGTGTAGCTATCGATGGCCATGATCGCATCGACGATGTCCGCGACGAACAGGCGCTATTGCCTAGGCGGCACGGATCGCCCCCGCGAGGATGCCCTCGCGCAGCTCATGGCGCAGCCCGCCCATCGTGACGAGGTCGACTTTGGCGCCGAGCATCTCCTCGAGGCGCTCCTGGAGCTCGAACACGCGGAAGTAGCTCAGCCTCGTGCCCGGCTCGTAGTCCACGAGTATGTCGACGTCGCTGCCGGCGTCGGCCTCATCGCGGGCAACGGATCCGAAGATGGCCAGTTCGCGAACGCCCATCGCGGTGAAGTCACCACGGTGCGCAGCGAGTATGCGGAGAACTTCGTCCCGTTTCATTGCGGCCCTCTCCTCTTGACGTCCGGATTCTCGCACACGGAGCGAGCTCGAGTCACGGGGGCCTGCTCTTCACCCTCACTGGGCTCGGCAGCCCCTACGACAGGCGGTAGATGTGTTGCGGCCGGCGCCATGATCTCGAATCGTCCGACGGGCGACTCGTCATGGCGGCGAGCATCTCCTCAAGCCGCTCTTCCCCGCGGTTGACGGCGGGTACTGTAGTCGGCGACGGGCGCGCGGCGCGCCGAAGGCCCACGAGCAGCGAGGTCCACCTATGGCCGGCACCGACATCCTCATCTACACCAAGCAGTGGTGCCCCTTCTGCGCCAAGGCCAAGGCGCTGCTGCGTGCCAAGGGGCTCAGGTGGAGCGAGCTGGACGTGACCTACGACGAGCGCATGCAGGACGAGATGGTCGCGCGCTCGGGCCGGCGCAGCGTGCCCGAGGTCTTCCTCGGCGGCGAGCTCGTCGGCGGCTACGACGACCTCGCGCGGCTCAACGCGACCGGCGAGCTCGACCGGCGGCTCGGCCGGGAACCGGCCGAGCTTAAGACGATCTACGACGTGGCGGTCGTGGGCGGCGGGCCCGCGGGCCTCGCCGCCGCCATGTACGCGGCGCGCAAGAACCTCAGCACCATCGTCGTGGCCATGGACATCGGCGGGCAGCTCGGCACCACCCGCGACGTCGCCAACTACCCCGGCTTCGAGCTCATCACGGGGCCCGACCTGGTGCAGAAGTTCTTCGCCCAGGCGTCGCACTACGGGATCGAGCAGCTGATCGGAGAGCAGGTCGTGGACCTGCGCGTGGACGAGCGCACCAAGGTCCTCGCTCTGGAGTCGCTACGTGAGGTGCGGGCGCGCACGCTCATCATCGCCAGCGGCGTGCAAAAGCGGCACTTGCGGATCCCCGGCGAAAAGGAGCTGGCCGGGCGTGGCGTCGTCTACTGCTCCACCTGCGACGGGCCGCTCTTCAAGGGCCTCGGCGTCGCCGTCGTCGGCGGCGGCAACTCGGCCCTCGAGGCGGCCCTCGAGATGGACGGCGTCGCGCGCAGAGTGCGCCTCGTAGCGCGCAACGGGATGACGGGCGACGAGGTGCTGCAGGGCAAGGTGCGCGGCGCCGCCGGGATCGAGCTGCTCGACCACCACGAGCCGGTCGAGATCCACGGCGCCGAGAAGGTCGAGGGCGTCACTGTGCTCGACCGCGAGAGCGGCGCCACGCGGCGGCTGGAGGCCGACGGCGTCTTCGTCGAGATCGGCCTCTTCCCCAACACCGGATTCGCGCTCGACCTCGTGGACACCAACGAGCGCGGCGAGATCGTCGTCGACAGCCACTGCCGCACCGGCGTGCGCGGCGTCTTCGCCGCCGGCGACTGCACCGACACGCACGACAAGCAGATCGTCATCTCGGTGGGCGAGGGCGCCAAGGCGGCGCTCGGGGCGTTCGAACACCTGGTCACGCAGGTGTGAGGGCAGCCGGCAGGGCCGGCGGCAGGGCCGGCGGCCGGCGAGCGGCGCTAGCTGACGGTCGCCGCCAGTTGCGCTTCGCGGCGCGCAGGAGCGCCGGCAGGCGCCGCGGCGCGCCCGAGCGGGCCCGCGGCCAGGCGGTCGTTATCACTAAAACGCAGAGCGTCGAGGGTCACGGGGCGGCCCTCGAGCGAGCCGCGCGGCTCGACGTCGGTGTCACACGAACGCACCGCGTCGAGCGTCACCCTCCGGCTCTCGAGCGCGTCCTGCGCGTCATCCTCAGCGTCGTACGAGCGCACGGCGTCGAGAGCCGCGCCGCGGCCGGCGCGCTCCCACGGTACCTTGACGAAGTTCCAGGAGGCCTCGACGCGGTCACGGATCTCGGCGGCACGAGCCGGCGTGCGGATGCACTCGTTGGCCCCGGCCTCGAGGCCCGCCTGGAGGTCGTGATCGCGGCCGCCGGCGAGCAGCAGGATGTAGGGCGGGCCGCCGAGGTGGAAGTCGCGCACCAGGCGGCACAGCTCCGGGCCGTCCAGCCCCGGCAGGTCCCAGTCGACCACCGCGAGGCGCGGCGCGTGCTCCTGGAGGAGCAGCCCAAGCGCCTCCACGCCCTCGCCGGACTCGATCACCTCGAGCTCTCCGCCCGAGCCGCCGACGATCGCACTCGCGAGCTCGGCTCTGACTTCAGTGTCTCCGTGGGCGACGAGCACTTGCATGGGCGGTCTCCCTCTTGCGCGCCTGCCGGCTGCGGGGCGCTGTGCGTGGCTTGTCAGAGGCATCGGCGCCCGCGGCACGCTTCCGCATGGAACAAACGCCTATGCCGGCAGGGCACGCCGGCCGATGAGCCAAGGTGCCAGGGCCGGCGAGGCGGCCACCCGGGCCGGCGGCGGACGTTGCCCTCATCGGCCGCGCGGGCTACTCTCGCGGTACGCACCCGACGAGGAGGTCTGCGGATGGTCGCCCCAGCTTCAGCCATGCCGTCCCGGTGGTCGGCCCGATGATCGCCTACCTCGGCGGCCCCGGCTTCCTCGGCACGCACGGCAGCGTCGGCGCCGACCTCGCGCTGGTCGTCATGGTGGCGGCGTTCGTGATGCTCAGCGTCGGCGTGCTGCTCGCGAGGGCGAGGCGGTACGAGGCACACCGGCGGATGCAGACGGCCGCGGTGTGCCTCAACGCCATCCCCGTCGTCGCCTGGATGGTCCGCTCGTTTTGGCTCTACGTCCTCCCCGGCCTGCCGGGCAACCTGGGCAAGCAGGTCGACGCCCTCACGACGGTGCACGCCGCCACCGGCCTGGTCGGCGTGGCGATCGGCGTGTTCGTGGTCGTCCGCGGCAGCCAGCTCGAGGCGAGGGGCGCCAGCTTGAGCCGCTACAAGACCGCGATGCGCGTCGCCTACGTCCTCTACCTGCTGGGGACGGCGCTCGGCGTCTGGGTCTACATCGTCCTGTACGGCTAGCAGCCACCGGAGCCTCGCGATGGCGGGCCAGACCTCCGCGGCGGCGGCCGGCCGGACGTGGTATGCGACCCTCGACCGGCGGATCCTGGCCCTGAGCGTCGCGCTGCAGCTCGCCCTTGGAGCATTGCTCGCGCATCCCTACGACACGCGCGTCGCCATGGCCGCCGGCTACCTGGCGGGCACCGGCCAGAGCCCCTACGTGCCGCACAACCTCATGGCGGTGTTCCAGCACGTCGGCTTTCAGCGCCTGACCACGATCGGGTACCCGCCGCCGTGGCCGCTCGTCACGGGGCTCGTGTACCGCGGCACCTACGCCATCGTGCCGAACCTGCTGGCGTACAACCTGGCGCTGAAGCTGCCGGTCATCGTCGCCACCGTCGGGCTCGCCTACCTGGTGGCCGGAGCGCTCCGGAGGCTCGGGGCCCGGGCCGCCGTCGTGCGCAGGGCCTGGGCCTTCCTGCTCCTGAACCCCTTCATCCTCTACACCGGGGCGGCCTGGGGCCAGATCGACGTCATCGCCACGCTGCTCGCCGTGGCGGCTCTGGGGCTCGTGAGCGCGGGCCGGTGGGCGAGCTCGGCCGCCTTGCTCGCCCTGGCGGTCTGCGTCAAGCCGACGCCGCTACCGATCGTGCTCGTGGTGCTGGCCTGGCTGGCCGGCAGATCGGCGCGGGAGGCACTGCGCTACGGCGCCGCGTTCATCGCCTGGGCGCTCGTCTTCGCCGTCCTCCCCTTCATCGCGCTCGGCTGGAGCGCGGCGCCGATCCTGCAACGCCCCAACGCCCACTTCCTGATGAGCGGGGCTCTCTCGTACACCACCGTCGCAAAGCTGATCCGGGACCCGCTGGAATTGCCGGGGCACTGGTGGCTCCTGAGCCTGCTCTGGGTCCCGGCCGTCGCGGCCGGCGTCGCCCTCCTGCGGCGCGGCGGCGGGTTCGAGGCGCTGGCGCGGAACAGCGCCGCGCTCGTCCTCGTCTTCTTCCTCACGCGCACCTGGCTCGCGGAGCCGAACGTCATCCTCGTCCTGCCGCTGGTGCTGGTCCTCGCCTCGCTCGGACACATCGACCGGCGCGCCCTCACCGCGCTCTGGGCCATCCCTTTGGCCTTCACCGTGTTCAACGCGACGCCGCTGGAGCTGCTCTGGGCGGTGTCCCCCGGGGCGATGCTGCGGTCGCTGGCCGCGATCGGCGACTACCACACGGCCAGGCTGGCCGCGCAGGCCGCCCTGGTGGTCGCCTGGCAGGCCGCCGGCTGGTGGGTCGTGGCCTCGTGCCTGAGGCGGGCCCGCACCGCGGCCCCGGCCACCGCGACCGAAGGCGTAGCGCTGTGAGGGCGGCCGTCGAGCTCCCCGGAGGCCTCTCGCTCGCGATCGCCGACTGGCAGCGCGGCGAAGGCGGCGGCGAGGCCGGAGACGGCAGCGGCGCGGCCCCGCGGTACCCCACGGCGCAGCTCCAGAAGGGGCTCCTGCTGTTCGCTGGGGGGCAAGAGCTGGCCGAAGAGGGCGTTGGCTTCGGCGTCCCGATCCTCAAGCGCGGCCCGCAGACGGTCTTCCCCGGGCGCCTGCGGCTGAGCGACCCGCGCCTGGGGGACGCCTGGGAGGTGACGGCGGCGTTCGAGATGAACCTCGTGGAACGCCTCGCCACACGCGGCGGCGGGAGCGTCGAGCCCCGGGCCCTGTACGCCGCCAAGGACTGGCTGGCGGCGCTGCACCGCCGCGCCCCGGGGTTGCGGCGGCCGCTCGCCGCCGCGTCGGCCGCCCTGCGCCGCCGCCTCGGGTGGGTGACGACGTACGCGGAGGTGGCGCCGGTCGCCACGCTCGAGGTCACGTACACGGTGCACGCCGAGGACGGCCTCGTGAGCGTGACGGTCGCGATGCCGGGCGCTCCGGCACCCGGCGTCACTGAGGTGGTCGTCATGAACGAGCTCGGGGCCCGCCACTTCCGCCGGTACGAGGATTCCGCCGGTGCGGCCCTGCAGGACGAGGAGATCGGCACCTGGGACGAGGTGAGCGCCGCGCGCGCCTCGTTCGCCAGCGCCGCCCACCGCGTCGCGTTCTCGCTGGGCCCGGTGGCGGGTTCGAGGCTCTATCGCGGCCGGGATCTCGTCGGCTCGCGCCTGGCCTGGGCCGGCTTCGGCTACTCCTATCCGCCGGCCCTCACGCGGTTCACCTACGACGTGAAGGTCGAGCGGCATGCCTGACGCCGCGGGACTCAGAGAGGCCCCTCCTCCGGCGACCGCGGTGCTGCTCATCTACCCCTTCTTCCGGCGCTCGCTGGACCGCTCCCGCTTCCGCTTCCCCCCGCTCGGGCCGGCCTACGTCGCCGCCCGCCTGAGGCAGTCCGGCCACGCCGTGCGGCTCCTTGATTGCACCTTCCTGCGCCGCGACCAGGCCCTGCGCCTCGCCCAAGCGGCCGGCGCCGACGTCGTCGGCATCTACTGCATGGCGACGATGCTGGACGACTGCCTGTGGTTCGCCCGGCAGCTCCACGGCCGCGGCCGCCTGCTGGTGGCCGGCGGGCCGCTGCCGACCTGCGACCCCGCAGCCTTCCTGAGCGACTTCGACGCCGTGGTGCGAGGCGAGGGCGAGCAGACGATGCTGGAGCTGCTCGCCGCTCACGACGCCGGCGCCGACATCGGAGCCGTCCCCGGGGTCGTGCGCGGCGCCGGGACCGGCGCGGC
>Ga0265296_1001127_pt1 | contig 32721 bp, 29 predicted proteins | sample MunlanPumphouse1_FD_189073 | JGI IMG/M metagenome (GOLD analysis project Ga0265296, IMG submission 189073) | Groundwater microbial communities from a municipal landfill in Southern Ontario, Canada - Pumphouse #1 | ecosystem: Environmental > Aquatic > Deep subsurface > Groundwater | place...
GTGGCTCGCGGCACCATGGATGAATTGGGCTTGCCCGAAACCGTCGTCGCCATCGGTGAGGAATACGGCTTGTCCCAGACCAACTACGACGTTCAATTCGATGTTCCTTACAAGAGTCGACAGACTGAATTCCCGAAATACGATCAGGTCTTCTGGTCGACGCTCGCGAATGCTGCCGATGGCTCAGTCATCGTAGTGGCCGCCAGCGGCATGACCGACCTGGCCGAACTCCTCAAACCCAACACCAAGGGTTCAATCGGCAACGAGGAACTCATCCGCGCCAAGGTCATCAACGTCAGCATCATGGGCGGCTTGATAGTCGGTGGGCAGGACGAACAGATCGTCCCCGATGCCTTTGGCATCGCCCAGGCTGATTGGGCCGGCACCAACAACTCGCACGATTGGAAGGCGACCTTAGTCTTCCGCCAGCGTTTGCAGGAATTGGGTATCCCCACGGTAGACGTGGCCAAGTCGACCGCCTACGGTTCGGCCGTCCCTCGAGATGTCTACGACCGTTTCGCGGAGACCGACCACTTAGTTGGCATCCGTCTACAGAGCGTGCAAGAAGCGCTGATCCAACACCTCTGGCGGCGTTGTAACCTTCCTGCCGACGACAAGGCCGGACGCGAAGGTTTGATCGGAGTCCTAAACGCGGCCTGGTTTGCGAAGGCCTTCTGCGGCAACAACCCGGCAGTCCTCCAGCTCAACGGCGATGACCGCGTCTGGAACTACTACGTGCTGAACTTCCAGTTGTACGATCAGCTCGCGGTGCTGGCCAGTATTCCCGAGCTGGCCGAGATTCACTTCAATCCCACCAACTACACAGGTCCCACCGGCGCCATCGTCAAGTCTATCGGAACCACAGGGGCCTCTGGTTCGCGAACCAACCTCAAGGATCCGAGGCAGACGGCCAAAGCCCTGATTGACGTCATGCTCGCCGGTCTGACTCTCTGAGCCACCAACGTCAACAAACAAACCGCCACGTGGCGAGGTAAAGTACAGCAATAAATTGTGCTAACCTCGCTTTTTTATTAATGTTAAGATAATTTTAAGCCAATTTGATTGACACAACCCACAACTTCTGGTATCTTAAACCTGTTGTTTTACTCGTTATTTCCTTTATGATTGATAACCTTCTCAATATTTCCCAAGCCGTCTTGGCCGTAATCCTTATGGCCGGTATTCTTTTGCAAGCTCGCGGCACTGGTTTGGGCACGGCTTTTGGCGGCGACAGCAATGTTTATCGCACCAAACGCGGCGTTGAAAAAAAACTTTTTCAAGCCACAATTATCGTGGCGATTCTCTTCTTTGGCGTCTCTTTGGCTAATGTCCTTTTCTAAAAAACAAGAGACAAAAATTCTGTGCCACTAGGCATACTTTTAAAATCCGCTTTTCAAAACCTAAACCGGCGTCTTGGTCACGCTTGGTCTTATTGGCGTTCGGCAAAGAAACAGGCTGGCGATTTAACTAAAAAACAAGTTTTACAATTAACCACCAACCATCGTTTTCCAACCTGGAAACAATGGAAACACTTGCCAACCATTCTTTCCAAAAGCGAAAAAAAAATTCTCCAAATTTCTTTGGCGGTTGGCGTTGTTTCTTTTATTACTTTATGCGGCTGGTGGCTCGCGGCTCACCGCGTAATCGCCCCGGTGGTTGGCGGTTCTTATACCGAAGGTCTGGTTGGCTCGCCGCAATTTATCAATCCGTTATATGCCTCGGCCAGTGATGTTGACTCCGATTTAACTAGTTTAATTTACTCCGGATTATTCCGTTGGACTCAAGAAAATGGTTTGCAACCTGATTTGGCCGAGTCTTATACAATTTCCGAGGATCAAAAAACCTACACCATTAAATTGCGCGACAATGCCAAGTGGCACAACAATGATCCGGTTCGCTCGAGCGATGTTTTGTTTACTATTCAAAGTATTCAAAATCCGGCCTACCACAGCCCCTTGGCTGTTAGTTTTCGCGGCGTCACGGCTTCTGAAGTTGATGAATTAACCGCGCAATTTGTTTTAAGCGAACCGTTCGCGCCTTTTCTTTCATCCTTAACCGTGGGGATTTTGCCTTCGGCTCTTTGGGCCGAACTGCCGCCAAAAAATTTCCCTTTAACTTCGCTCAACCTTTCTCCGGTCGGCAGCGGTCCGTATAAATTCGAAAAATATTTTGGGACAAAAAGCGGCGAAATAAAATCATACACTTTGGTTCGCAACCCGGCCTATTACGGTGAACCGGCCAAAATCGAACACCTGATTTTTAAATTTTATAACGACGCCGAAGCCGCTGTGACGGCTTTAGAAAACCAAAATGTTGAGGGGGTAAGTTTTGTACCCAGTTATTTAATTGAATCAATCGCCAAAAACAAAAACATCAATCTTTTGCATCCAACCATGCCGCAAGCCGTAACTCTTTTCTTTAATGAAGGGGCTCAACCGTTATTACAAAACGATAATATTAAGAAAGCCCTGGCTTTAGCGATTAATAAAGAAGAAATTGTTAACAGTGTCCTTTCTGACAATGGCACGGTTATTGATTCGCCAATTTTACCCGGCCAGCCGAGTTTTGATCCGACGATTGAAAAAATCGAACAAGATACCGTGGCCGCTATTGCTTTAATTGATAAAACTGATTACACTTCCGTTTCTCCGGATGGCTATCGCGCCAAAAAAATTAAAAAAACCGAAAATGGCGAATCGGTCGAGTCTTTGGAAGAGTTAACTTTAAACTTAACCACTGTTAATCAACCAACCTTTGTTCGCACAGCTGAAATGATTGCCGCCCAAGCTAAAACGGTTGGAATAAAGATTCAAATTGAAACTACCGAGCCGACCCTGCTTTACGAAGAAGTTATCAAACCGCGGGCTTATCAAATGCTCCTAACCGCCACTCAATACGGTTTAGATCCTGACCCATATCCTTTCTGGCACAGCTCGCAAATTAAAGATCCGGGTTTGAATCTTTCCCTTTACAGCAATCGCAAGGTTGATGAACTGTTGGAAAAAGCCCGCTCAACTAACAATATCGGAGAACGCGTCGCGGCTTATCAAGAATTTCAAAAACTGATCGTTGCCGACCTGCCGGCCATTTTCTTGTACCAGCCAACCTACACCTACGCCGTCAGTTCAAAAATCAAAAATATTTCTCTTCAACAAATTCAATCCCCGGCTGATCGTTTTCAGAATATTACTGATTGGTATATTAAAACAAAAAATGTCATCAAATAATGGGCGAGTGGCGGAATTGGTATACGCGCAGGTCTCAGAAGCCTGTGTCTGCAAAGACTTGAGGGTTCGAGTCCCTCCTCGCCCACCATTCGACTACATCCTTCCGTTACGTTATGTAGTCGAATGCCCTGAGCGACGCCTCGGAGTCGAAGGGCAGTACTCTCCAATCGCTCCCTTCGACTATCGCTCAGGGAGTCCGAGGCCAATCGAGGACTCATGGTCTTCGACCACAATCTTTCCTTCTTATTTGTCTTCCCCTAAATAACTTTAGGAGAAAACAAATAATGAGGAGAATTCCTCATCTCTTCCCTCTAATTTAATTAAACACGTTTTTCTGTTTTCGTATTAAAAAACAAGTATCTTTATGGTAGAAAAAATTCAACCAAAACCACATCGTCGTGGCGGACAAAATCGCCATCGTCGACCCAATTTTCAAAAAGTAAAACCACCCGAGCCAAAATCGCCCGACGGTTTTGAACATTTTCGCGGAAAAATTTTTCATCACCAGAACCAAAACCCCATCAAACCAATGCCTGCGATGAAAGGCGATGTTTTGCGGGTGGTTCCTTTAGGCGGCTGCGAAGAAGTTGGCCGCAACATGACGGTTTTTGAATATGGTAATGACATTATTATCTTAGACATGGGCATTCAGTTCCCCGAAGAAGACATGCCTGGTATCGATTACATTATTCCTAACATCAGTTACCTGCGCGGCAAAGAAAAAAATATTCGCGCCGTCATCTTCAGCCATGGTCACCTTGATCACATCGGCGCCGCCCAAATTCTTTTGGCCAAACTCGGCTATCCGCCGGTCGTTGGCCGCAACTTTACTCTGGCCATGATCAAAAAACGGATGGAGGACTACTCGCCAGGCTCGTCAAAAAAACTCAAAACAATTTTAATCAAGACTGTTAATGATCGTTTTACTTTTGGAAAGTTTAAAGTCGGTTTTTTCGACATTGAACATTCCATTATGGACGCGGTCGGAGTTATTTTGGGCACGCCTTCAGGTAATATCATTCATCCGGGCGACTGGACTATCAGTACTGGCATAGAAAAAGTTACTTACAATCACTTGAGTAAAATCCCCTCCCCGCGCATCTTAATGCTGGAGAGTTTGGGGGCAACCGATTTTCGCACTGACCCGGTTTCTGATAAAGACATGTATGCCAACCTGCAACTTTTAATCGACAAAGCGCCAGGTCGCGTAATCATCGGCACTTTTTCTTCGCAGATCAAACGGGTCGGCAAACTTATCGAGTACGCCGAAAAAATCGGTAAAAAAGTCGCTTTGGAAGGCTTCAGCATGAAAACGAATGTGGAAATCGCTCAATCGCTCGGTTACATCAAAGTGGCTCGCAACACTTTAATTCCCATTCAAGAAGTTAATAATTTGCCTGATGAAAAAGTTGTTATTATTTGCACCGGCGCTCAAGGCGAAGGCAATGCCGCGCTCTCGCGAATCGTTAGTGATAATCACCGCTTCATCAAACTCAAGAAAAAAGACACGATTATCTTTTCCTCATCGGTTATTCCGGGCAACGAACGAACGGTTCAGCGTCTCAAAGACAACCTTTATCGAAAATGCGACAATGTCATCCACACCAATATTATGGATGTTCACGTTAGCGGCCACACTAACGCCGAAGGGATCAAAGAAATCATTCGCCAAACCCGACCCGACTTTTTTATTCCGGTCTACGCCAACCACTATTTCTTGAAAGAAGCGGCCAAACGCGCCGTAGAAATCGGTTTTCCAAAAGAAAGAATCATTGTGCCTGATAACGGTTCGGTGATTGAGTTTCAAAACCATCAAGTCAAAATGTTCGACAAAAAAGTCGACACCAGCTATGTTTTTGTCGACGGTTTGGGCATCGGCGACGTCTCGCAAGTCGTTTTGCGCGACCGTCAGGTTTTATCCGAAGACGGCATGGTGGTGGTGATTATTCAAATTGATCGAAAAACCGGAAAGTTGATCGGCTCGCCGGACATTATCAGCCGCGGTTTTATTTTCATGAAAGAACACAAAGATTTAATCGAAGCCACTCGCCAAAAAGTCCGCGACATTGCCACTGACAAAGATCCGAAAACCGAAGCTGATCCTGATGATATCAAAAATAACCTTCGTAATGGCTTGGGACAATTCTTGTTTCAGAAGACGGAACGGAGACCGATGATTTTGCCGGTCATTATTGAAGTTTAGGTGCGGGTGTCATTCTGAACGCCTCGTCCTTCGATTGGTCTCAGGACTGTGAGCCTAGTCGAACAGTGAAGAATCTCGCCGTGTGACACCGGTTTGGCTGTCTGAACTGTGATTAAAATGATTTATATGATTCAAATGATTAAAGAGGTGTAATTTTTATTATCTTGTAATTTCAACAAAATATCATAGTCCATCATTTAATCATTTCAATCATCCGCCGTCGTTCATGGCGAACTATGGCGGACACGGTAGTTCAAAACAACCAACCGAACCAAAAATTCCCCGCCGTCCACCTTCGCCTCGGGGCTACGGTGGACACGGTCGCTCGCGACGAGCTACGGAAGGGTACGGCAGTTCAGACAATAACCCCTCGGAATTACTCCGGGGGTTTTAAAAACACCGCAACCCTTGACTTTCTCCGCAAAAAATGTAAATTAAAGACGCGCTTTCGCACTTTCACAACGGAAAACATCATGGAAAAACTCGAAAAGTTGGAAACTGACAAAATTCGTCCAATCGTTGACCTCTACAGTAATGCCAAACAATATGCCTCGTGCGAATTTGTGGCAAATAACCTTTTGGCTTGTGGTATTTTTCTGGCTTTTTTTAGTGGGCTTGCCAGCGGACTTTTGCATCAAATCCACCATCTCGACTCTGGTGTCTTGTTGTTTTTGGCAGCATTTGGATGGCCCTTTGTAGTTAGTTTGCTCCCTTATATAATCTATCGACTAGTCTTCAACAAACGCACAAGACTGTGGCGGACAAAAAAAGAAAAAGCAATCCTGGCTAATGAACACTTCCAATTCATTGTTCAAGTTTATAAAAGTGTCAAACAGGCTAATAAAGCCATTGCTTTTTGGAACCGCCTTCTTGAAGGGATGGAAACAAAGATGGTAGCTCAGCGTGACGAATACGAGCTGATTCAAACTAACGCTGCCGAACTTCGACAACGCGCTGAATTCGCTCTGCGTCAAGCACAGTGGCTACTTGAAGAAAGCGATGATGAAGATGGGGCGTTGGACATCATTGCCGAGAGTGACCAGCTTGAAGCAGCCTCTCGCGAACTCGAAGCCGACATGGCTACGCGAGAAACTGCCTTCCGTGACATGACCAGCGATTATGAAACCGCTCCGATTCCGGAACGGGTCGTGGCCGCAATTCAAGCCTCGCATGAAATCAAACGGTTTGCCGCGCAACGCGTCGCGTCGTAACATCTTAACCGACCCCTGGTCGGTTTTTTATTATCCCCAACCCCGACTTGACAACAAAATGACCATATACTATCATACTAGTATACAAATATGGATAAAAAAGCCCCATGGCGCCGCGAATTGGAAAAAGTCCTTCGTCTGGCCGCCCGCGACCCTAAAACCTTAAGTTTATTTCTCGACGACCTTCTGTCGCCCGAAGAACTCGCGGTTCTGCCGGTGCGCTGGCAAATCGTTAAGCGTTTGTGGCAAAAACAGCCGCAGCACGAAATCGCCAAAGATCTCGGCATTGGCGTGGCCACGGTAACGCGCGGCTCCAGGATGTTAAAAAATAAGAATGGCGGGTTTTGGAAAGTTCTAAATTCTAAATAAATCACTCCCCCGTCATTCCGAACACTCCAGAAGAATTCCGCCGCGTTATATCGTTTAAAAGACGACATCACGAGGCGAGATTCCTCTATGGCTCGGAATGACGGATGGTATCAAATAATATTTATGTTATTCCGAATAAAAGACAATTTAATTTGGTGGCGAACTTGTCAAAGGTAAGGCAAGATTCGTTTTGGTTTTTCGAATATTTTTTGAAACATCTCGGATCTGGCCGGGATGTTTTTTTATTCGAAACAGATCGACGAATTGTTCGCCGATCTGGACGGACAGAAAAATTTCTGTCACCAAGGAGTCGCCATGTTCTCGATCCCCTCCACACCGGTCAACAACTACTCAAAACTCTCCGGTTTTGTCCGGCTGGTGCCAATCAGACCGCGATATGACGACGATGTCATGGCCACGGTTGCTGAAGGTTTCCAAAAACCGAAATCTCCGGCTTTGCAGAAGGATGTCCACGAGCATCTCCAAGACTGCCAGTTCGCCTTTTCGTTCGTCGACGCCCAAGATACTCTGGCCGGTTTCGCCCTGTTCAAAGTCATCGGCAACTTCCTGTACCTTTCCGGCGGCGTTCTGCGACCAGCCTACCAGGGAAAAGGACTTCTGAGCGTAGCTGTCCTCACAGCACGATCCATAACCGGATCCGCGTTCTTCGCTCTGCGGACACAATCGTCGCTCATGTGGGCGGCCGGACGACATCTGACACATGAATGGTATCCGCAATCAGGAATCAAAATACACTCCATGGCCGAAATGACCAGGCAATTGGCCGATAAACTAGGCATGGCTTCAACCATTGTCCCAGGTTTCTACGGCGAGGCGCTTTACGGCCAGAAACCTCTGCACAAAGATGCAAAACTGCAAGCCTGGTGGGATTCCTTCGTCGATTTCGATCGCGGCGACGCCGTTCTCTGCGGCGGTCGCTTCTAACCTCTTGGCCGGCGGTATTCTCACCGCCGCCGGCCAAATCTTTTTTACAAAAAACCAAAAACTGGTAAACTAATACCACTATGTCTAAATTTCTCACCGGCCTCCAACCGAGCGGCTTGCTCCACCTTGGCAACTACATCGGCGCCATCGAGCCAGCTGTCGAATCACAACACGAAAACGAACTGTGCCTGTTTATCGTTGATTACCACGCCATCACCGTACCGCAAAAACCCGAGGAACTGCGCAAAAATATTCTCACGGCCGTGGCGATTTATTTAGCCTGCGGCATTGATCCGAAAAAAACCTTATTCTTCCAACAGTCCCAAGTTCCGCAACACACCGAACTGACTTGGATTTTAAACTGTATCGCCCGCACAAGTGAACTCGAACGCATGATTCAATATAAGGAAAAAGCCAAGATTCGTGGCGAGACAACTTCGATGGGTCTTTTCGATTATCCGGTTCTTCAGGCCGCTGACATTCTCCTCTACGACACCGAAATCGTCCCAGTCGGCGAAGATCAAAAACAACACGTCGAGCTGGCGCGCGATTTGGCTATTCGCTTCAACCGAGATTTCGGCGAAACTTTTGTCGTCCCTCAACCGCAAATTAAAAAAGTCGGCGGGCGCATTATGGGTCTTGACGATCCGACAAAAAAAATGTCCAAGTCCGCCTCCAGTCCGAAAAATTATATTTCTCTGCTTGATGATGAAGAAACAATTCGCAAAAAAATCATGAGCGCGGCCACGGATTCAGAAGGCAAAGTGGCTTTTGATGAAAATCGTTTGGGTATCTCTAATCTCGTAACAATCTTTTCGCTGGTTACCAAAAAATCTTTTGAACAAATCGAACTTGATTACATCGGCCAGGGCTATGGTGATTTCAAAAAAGACTTGGCCGAGGCGCTCGTGCTCTTCCTAATGCCGCTTCAAGCTAAGATAAAAACCTATTTGGAGCACGAGGACGAATTGATAAAAATCCTCGACGTTGGTTCAGCTCAAGCGCGCGAGGAGGCCGAGAGGAAGATGAAGATTGTTAGGAAAAGAATCGGTGTAAAGTTATAAAAATTTGACAAGAAAAAGACAATCGGCTAAATTAAAAGAGTTATGAAAACTCGTTGTTCCGAAAAATTTCAGCAGGCTTACTATACTTGGTCCGGTACATTTGCCGCACGATGAGTTTTATTTGTCCGCAAAAAATAGAACCCGTGGTCCGGCAAAGGCGCCGGACTTTTGTTTTTTCACGGGAGTCAAAAATGGAAATCTTTTCTCATCGACAAATTCTCGCCCGTTCAAACTGGGCTGAAGAACTGGCCGCGCTGACTAGGATCGCCTGGACCGGCCGCGATGGCCGCTGTTTCTTTCCCTACCAGCCGCTAACCACGCCGGAGTTTTGGCAAAATGAAGTCAGCCGCCTCTGGCAAACGGATCAATTACGCTCGTGGGTCATGGTGGTGGAAGGAAAAATCGTGGCTCACGCCGCGCTCGTGAGATGTGAAGAAAACCACTGGGAACTTGGACGTTGGGTGGCTCTGGAAAGCGCGCCTAAAAGAGCGGCCACTCGCCTTAGTCAACTGGCGTTGATGACCACCGGCGACGATCTAATTCATGTTGAATGCACCCAAGCCCACACTCGTTCACAAGCCATTTGTGATAAACTTGGTCTGCGTTTCGCCGGACTCGGCGCTCTAAGTTCCAATAGTGAAAACGGCGGCGATTGGTTCATTGTCTTCTTCGACAACCTCAAACTGCCGGATTTTCAGCCGACGAATGGCAACATCGGCAATCCGCTTGGCAGAACCGTGCCAGGCTCGGTCATTAGCAAGAAACAATGGCAGCAAATCGCCGCCACGCTTACCACTGAAAAAGTCGGCGAACTTCCACCTCGACATTTTCATATCTTGCCGCGACTGCTGCCGATTGTCTCGACGATGATCCAAGAACACGCCAACCAACCGTGAAAACCTCCTGGCGGCGGCTGTCTTAAACCAACAGCCGTCGCCAATCTCTTTTTTAAAAATCCCTCCATCCCTAATCCCCAATCCCTAAACCCTAAACAAAAAAATATGAACCTCACTAATACCGAAAAAATCCTCCTGCGCCTTTTGCGCGTACCATCACCATCAGGCCGCGAGCAAAAAATAATTAAAATTTTAACCAAACAGCTTTCGCCTGTCTTTAAAATTTCCAAAATTCCCGTAACTGCCGGCCGCCACTGTTTGCTTTGTACGAAAGGCCGACCGGAAATTATTTTAGCCGCTCACGTCGATACGGTCGAAGGCAATCTGCCGATAAAAATAACCAAAACAAAAATTTTCGGCCGCGGCAGTTGCGACAATAAAGGCTCGGCCGCGGCTATGATTACCGCGGCTCTTGAAGCCGTAAAAAATGGACAAAATAATTTCGGTCTACTTTTTACAATTGGCGAAGAAACAAATTTTGATGGCGCCGAAGCTGCCAAAAAATTTTTATCGCGTCGTAGTTTCAAAACTAAACTCATAGTGATTGGCGAACCGACCGGTTTAAAAATCGTCACCGCTCAATACGGCGTCCTTTGTCTCGAACTCGCCTGGTCTGGCACAGCCGCTCACTCCAGCCTTTTGCGGCCTGATTCAGCTATTCATAAAATGACAAATGACCTGAAAAAAATTCTGGCTGTAAAAATTCCGCAAACGGTTTTTCATGCCGCCAAAATTTCAGGCGGCACGGCCGCTAATATCATCGCCGATGAGGCGAAGGCTGTCCTGGCTTTTCGTTCAGCCTTACCAAATATTAAAAAAAGAGTGGAGATAATGATTAAAAAAATGTCTGGCAAACCAAAAGGTAAAATCTTAAAAAATCTTCCGCCCACAAATCACACGACACCCTCATTCCATGGAAACTGGGCCAGGTACTTTACCGAAATGGCCTTTTTGCCAAACAGTATTGTCTGCGGTCCGGGCAGTATTGAGCAAGCTCATTCAAAAAACGAATTCCTCGAACGATCAGAATTAAATAAAGCTGCTAAGGTTTACAAAAAAATTCTGAAATAAAAAAACGACCGATTCACGTAGAACCGGTCGCAACGTAGAGGTCAGACACTACTTTGTCTGTGAACGAATTGGCGCGCCTGCTTTTTTCGGCACTGGCAGGTTGAAAAGCCAGGCCTGGAAAGGTTCGAGCAGATCATGTGTCTTGAAAATCTCAACCACGCCGCGAAAGTTGGTGGTATTGGCTATAAGTTGGTTTGTCCACTCGAAAGTATCGCCAGCCGAGATGTCGGTAACAAGTTTGTCGACACACACCTCATGGTCGTCAAAACGTTCCGAAAGCTTCCGCGCCAGACCATCCAGCCCGCCGCAGAGAATTTCGGCGTCGTTCCACTTCTGCTCGAACTCTGATGTTAGTGTCACGTCACCTGGAGTATCTTCCGCCAAGAGGCCTCTCTCAATTGGCTCGAGCAAGTTGGCCGCGCGCAGCAAGAAGTAGATGGCTCCGAAGGTCGGAGTGACCTCTTCTTCAAAAAGCAACTTGATGACCGTTGAACCGTTCTGTCTTGTTTGGATCAGATCTCTGACCCAACAACGGAAGGTGAAAAGGTCACCCAGAAATCCCCTGATCGCCAAATCACGAAACTGAGACTTATCCATGTTCTTCTCCTCTCGAAGGAATCAAGGTTAAGAGGAAACCGTCCTCCCGCTCTTCTCCTCTTTGGCTGAATACCCTAACATAACAAACTTTACAAGTCAACAAAACCACCCCTTGCGAGGTGGTTTTGACACAGAACCATCTGTAAGCCGAATTTTGTACAATTGGAAGTTGGAAGTGGGAGGTTGGAAGTTAGAGACGTTAAATAATAACGCCGCCTTAATCCAACCTCTAACATCCCACTTCCAACTTCCAATTGTGGCAATCATTTCTCTAGATCGACTGTTGCCAGTCGATTCAAGTCCGCCTTCTCCAGCTAAGCTGGATTCGGCGTGACAAAGCGAGCGACCAAATTTGCTCTTGCACCGAGAGGGGTTTTCCACGCGTCCATGTCGCCATGGAGCGAAAGGCGTTCGACGCCTTACTTTTCACCTTTGGTCTGGCTTGCGCCAAACTAGTATTGTCTCTGTGGCACTAATCCCTAGGCTTTGGTTGAGGAGTAGAGATCTCTCAAAACTTCTCAAACCTTATACCTGGTCGTTGTTAACGACTTCTCTTTTCAAACGATCATCACTGATCGCCGGGTGTTCGGACTTTCCTCTACTTTTGGAAGTTGGAAGTGGGAGGTGGGAGGTTGGAAGTAGAAACGGTTCAATTTCTAAATCCAATTTCCAATATCCAACTTCCAACCTCCAATAGTAGTAATTGCCCGATGGCCTGTGCCTTCGCAAAATATCATAAAAACCGGTTATTGTCAATGAAGCGAAAAAAGATTAAAATGATTGAGATATGAAATTGCGAATCTTACCGAATATACGAATATACAAATCATCGCTCTTCGTTTAATTCCAAAATTCGTATATTCGTATATTCGCGTGCCCCACCGGAGCTCGTCGCGAGCGAAGGGGGGTGAAGATTCGTATTCATATATCCTATGAAAAAAAGCGAACTTTTTCTTACCTTTCTTTTGCTGCCGCTAGATATCCTAGCCGTCTTTGCCGGCGGCTTGGCGGCTTATGGCTTGCGGTTTCACCCGGCCTTGGCTGATATCAAACCGGTTATCTTTCAATTGCCCCTTGATCGTTACGCGGCCATTTTAACTTTGGCCGTCATCCTTTGGATTATTGTTTTCGCTTTTGCCGGTCTTTACAGTGTTCGCCCGCGGCCGCTCAAAAAAGAATTAGTGCGTCTCTTTATCGCTTCGGCGGCCAGCATGGCGGTTATTTTTTCAGTTCTTTTCTTCTCGCGCTCGCTTTTTGAATCCCGTTTTATTGTTATGGCCGGCTGGGCCTTGGCGGTTGTTTTTTTAAGTTTTGAACGGTTGGCCGTACGATTGCTACAACGAGCTCTGCTCTCGCGGGGTATTGGCATTCATCGCGTGGCCGTAATTGGCAAAAACAAAACTGCCGAAGCTTTGATTAAAGAATTTCAACATAAGAGCCGACTTGGTTTTAAAGTGGTGGTTCATTTCAGCAAATACGATTTACCAACCCAAAAAGCTTTTGAAGATTTAGTAAAAAAAGACGCCATCGACGAAATTCTTTTAACTGATCCGAATGTCTCGCGTGAAGATACTCTCGAACTCTTGGCTTTCACTGACGCCGAACATATTTCTTTCAAATACACGGCCGACCTTTTTGCCGCGGCCATCGGCCGAACCGACATCGGTACCTATGCCGGCATTCCGGTGGTGGAAATTCGCAAAACTCCGCTCGACGGCTGGGGCGCGATTTTCAAAAGAACCTTTGACATTATCGTTTCGCTGTTTTTAATTATCATTTCTTTGCCGATTCAAATTATTGCGGCGCTGGCTTTATTTATCGAACAACCTGGCCGCATTCTTTTCTCCCGTTTGCCTGACGGAAAAAAAACCGTCCGCGTCGGCCAGCATGGAAAAAAATTCCATTACTTCAAATTTCGTTCAATGATTAAGGACGCTCACAAATATCGCTTTGATCCGGACTTTGTAAAAAAATACGGCAACGAACGTGAGGGCACGCCGCTTTTTAAATTAAAAGACGACCCGCGGGTCACCCCGATCGGCCGTTTTATTCGCAAATACAGTATCGACGAATTGCCGGAATTTTATTTGGTATTTTTCGGCCGCATGTCGCTGGTCGGACCTCGCCCGCATTTGCCCGAGGAGGTCGCCGAATACAAAATGCATCACCGCCGCGTTTTAACCGTTAAACCAGGCATCACCGGCTTGGCTCAAATAAGCGGCCGCGCTGACCTTGATTTTGAAGACGAAGTGCGGTTAGATACCTACTACATTGAACACTGGAGTCCTTGGCTTGATTTAACTATTTTGTTTAGAACGCCGTTTGTTGTTTTGTTTGGACATGAGGGAGGTTGAAATTGCGAATTTCTCCGAATATACAAATATACAAATCATCACTAAAACCGAATCCAAAATTCGTATATTTGTATATTCGTGATAATTCGTATTCATACTGTGAAAATAGCTTTAGTTCACGATCACTTAATCCAAGACGGAGGAGCGGAAAAGGTGCTGCGGGTCATGCAAGATATTTGGCCCGAGGCGCCCACTTACGCTCTGTTTTATGATAAAAAAATCTTTCCTGATTTTCAAAATAAAGATATTCGCACTTCGTTTTTGCAAAAACTTCCTTTAGCTCTAAAAAAATATCAATGGTATATCGGGCTCATGCCCGCGGCCACCGAGGGACACAATCTGTCAGATTTTGATGTTGTGGTTTCCAGCTCCAGCGCCTTTAGCAAGGGCGTGATTACTCACCCCGGAGCCAAACATATCTGCTATTGCCACACCCCAACCCGTTATTTGTGGAGCGACACCCATAGCTACGTGGCCGAGTTGCGCGTGCCGAAATTTATCAAAATGATGTTGCCGCCGGTTCTTTCTCGTTTGCGTTTGTGGGATCAAACCGCGGCCCAACGAGTCGATCTTTTTGTGGCTAATTCCAAAACCGTTCAAGCCCGCATTAAAAAATATTACGGTCGTGATTCAGTGGTTATACACCCGCCGGTAGAAACGGAAAAATTTTCAATTAGCTATGAACCTAAAAATTATTTTCTGGTCGGCGGACGTTTGGTGCCATACAAACGCTACGATTTAATCATCGAAGCTTTTAATCGAACAGGCTTGCCGCTAAAAATTTTCGGCACCGGCCCGATTGAAGCTGATTTAAGAAAACAAGCTAAACTTAATATTGAATTTTTGGGTCGAGTTTCCGATGAAGAAAGAATCAAACTCTATACCAACTGCCGCGCCTTCCTTCATCCGCAAGAAGAAGACTTTGGCATCACCGCGGTGGAAGCCATGGCCGCCGGCCGACCGGTTATCGCCTATCGCAAAGGCGGGGCCACCGAAACCGTAATCGAAGGCGTGACCGGCGAATTTTTTGACGAACAAATTTGGGAAGAATTGGCCGACCACCTTCTTCGTTTTGATGAAACCAAATATAATCCGGAAACCATCAAGGCTCACGCGGAAAAATTCGGAGTAGATAGGTTCAAACGCGAGATGGAACATTTAGTAAAACGAGTAACCGAAACAATTTCGTAGTTTCGCCGTGTCCTCCGTAGCCCGGCGAAGGAGGGTAGCCTTTCGTGGTTTCGTAACCCTATGAAAATCATCATCGACATCCGTCACTTAACCAAATCAGAACCCAGCGGAGTCGGGCAATACACTCTGGAGCTACTTAAGGCTCTTTTTGTTTTGGATAAAAAAAATGAATACCTTCTTTTCTCCAGCGGCTCGGCCAAGGCCAGAGCCAACCTACCGATTTTTGATTATCCAAATGTTAAATCGATTCACTTAAACATTCCTAATCGTCTTCTCAACGCCTCCCTTCTTGCTACTGGCCGACCAAGGTTTGATGAATTGATTGCCGACAAAATCGGTGGAAATGAAAAACCGCTTTTCTTTTTTCCTAACCTGAACATTATTTCTCTTTCACCGGGCACGTCATATGTTTTGACTTTGCACGACCTGTCGTTCGAAATCTTTCCCGAGCTCTATTCGCCAAAAGATCGCCTGTGGCACCGCTTCACTCGAGCTCGCGAGTTAGCGCGAAACGCCCGAGGCATAATTGTGCCATCAAAATCCGCCGCCCATGATGTTAATTTTATTTTTGGCGTGCCCAACGAAAAAATCTTTGTCGTGCCGCATGGGGTTGACCCGCATTTTTCACCAAAAATTGAACCACAAGACTACGGCGTTAAATCACGGTATCGTTTGCCGAAAAAATTCGCTTTATTCGTTGGCACCCTTGAGCCGCGAAAAAATATCACCACGATGATCAAGGCGGTCGCGACGTATCGTGAAAAAACAAAAGATGATTTACATTTAATTTTAGTTGGCAAAACAACCGGATACAAAATTCCCGCCGCGCCATTCGTTCACAAAATCGGATACCTTCGTCCGCGGGATTTGCCGGCCATCTATCGCCTGGCCGCGGTCACTTTATTTCCTTCACTCTACGAAGGTTTCGGCCTGCCGATCATCGAATCAATGGCTAGCGGCACGCCGGTCATCACCAGCAAGACGTCATCGATGCCCGAAGTTGGTGAGCGGGCTGTGATTTGTATTGATCCGTACAATGCCAACGACCTCGCGATTGCTTTGTGTGAACTTCTCGGCTCGCCGGAATTGCAGAAGCAGAAAATTATTATTGGATTGGAAAGGGCAAAAAATTTTGAGTGGAAAAAGACGGCACAGCAGACGATAAAAATTCTAACCTCACCCTCCCCTCCGCGCTGAAGTTACCCCTCACCCCCTACCCCTCTCCCTGCTAGTAGGCGCGGATGGGAGAGGGGTGAAAAAGTAGAAAATAATTTAAATGACACCACCCCCCTCTCCCCTCTGTTCTTTGCAGGGAGAGGGGGGAAGGGGGGTGAGGGGTACCGATACGATGGACAAGAAGAAAACATCAGGGATGAGGGAAACATAGATCTTGATCTTTTCTCTTTTCTCTGCTAAATGTGAATTAAAAATCTGCTTCAGAACAAAAATTAAAAAAGGAGTCAAGCCATGACAATGTGGTCGCTTCTCATAACGTTGACGATCGCGGGAGTTGTGACCGTCGGTGTTTCCGCTCTCGGTGTTACCAATCCGACCAGATATATGGTCTTTGCCGCATCCTGGTTTTTACTCTTGTGGTTGGACGCGATCATTCGGAGACGCGCCTGGAAAAGAGAACTCGCGGAGTCAAGGCAGAGAACCGAAAATGAAAGAAAAGAACACCGACGGCTTCGAGTCAGTCTGGAAGAAAAACTCGACAAAATGGTCAAGCGTGTCCAAGAACTCAAAATCCTGCGAAACAGTTTGGCCAATAAACTCCGCCAAGCCGGCTTCTCTCCGGACGAAAACGATACGGCTCTGATCGGAGCGCTCAAAACGCTCGTTGAAAGAGACGAGACCCACCGTGAAAATCTGGAAAGACAACGCAGGATGCTCGCCGATTTTCGCGAAAGATCCAAGATGCTCACGAAGCAACAGGAAGTCCCGCCAGACGATCAACCGCCTCCTCCGGACGACCCGACCGACACGATCGACCCGACCGACACGCCGGAAGCCGGTCTCACTGAATGATCATAGGAGGCCTCCCAACTCATCCGTTATCGCAACTGTTCCGCACAAGGAACCGCGATGACGGATATTTTTAAATGAAAGTGATTGAGATAAACTTGTCTTTGAAATTAGCGGCAAATCCTTGACATTTTTAATTCTTTTTACTAAGGTAAAGCACATGATGCAGACCGATGTTTCTGAAAAAAATCGGAAATAACAGCCTTCATCAGGGCAAAGACTGGACGCGGGTTTGACTGCCAATGGTTGGCAGAAAAACCGACGTCATTTGTAAACAATTCATAATCGACGTAAAACGTCGATAGGAGGTAAAAGATGAGCAGCGGCGACAATCTTCGACATCCGTTTCACAAAGCTTGGACCATGTGTGTCGGTCAGCCCGGCTACGACAAAAAACCGTGGAGAAACTGTCTAAACCAGCTCGACAACGCCATCGGCGTCGATATCACCCGCGGCGAAAGATCCAGAGTCGCGGACGTGACGCAATTTGAAGACCCCATAAACGGCTTCAACGCCGCGGAGACCTTCGCCAGAGAAACCCCGGGCTCGAAATACAACCAAACCGACTGGGACAACGCAAGACACCAACTGGAATGTGCTCTTGGTGCCGACGAAATGGCTCACGTCGCCAGTCTCTGACTCCTTCCTCAACTTCCGACCGTCTCCACAATGACGATCGGTTTTTTATTGACAAAACCACAAAATCTGCTAAGATAATTTGCTCTGATGAAAACCCTTGTTTACGAGCCAAACTCGCAAATAACGGCCTTCATCAGGGCAAAGACTGGACGCGGGTTTGACTGCCAATGGTTGGCAGAAGAACAGGAGCCATTCTCCGACTGCGTTGCGGTTTTGTCTGATACGACCGATTGAACTTACGCCCACCCTACGCTCGTGGCGAGCTACGGTGTGGCAAGGGTTATCGGTATGGAGGTGTCAGATGAAGGGAACAAGTAAATGGTTGTGGAAGGTCATAGGAATCTCAATAATCGCCACGATCGTGATCGCTGGCGGTAGCAACCTGGCTCGGTGGTTGGTGGTTCCGACAGAACCGTTGGGGGATTGGGAAAACTATTTCTTCTTCTTCGTGAGTACGACGGTCTGGCTGGCCACATTTGTTGCCATGATCATCGTGCGGTGGCTCAAGGTAGAGGAAAATTACGAGGCTGTCCGAAAAATCGTCAAAGAAAACTCTACAGGAGAACTTATTCAGGAGTACGGTGTCGACAAATACGTCAGCCAACTCTCGGCGTTGATTCGTAGCTTCCAAAACACAAGAGGCGAATACAACGATTCACTTAGAGAATTCGCGACCCTACAAGCCAAAAAAAACCAGCTCGAGAACATGCTGGCCGAGACCTGCGAGGAAAGGGATTCGCTCCGTTCCATCCTCTACAGCTCCACCGTCTATCTCTCTGAGATCGTGGAAAAACTCTGGGCAAGTCGAGGAATGAAAGGCCAAGAAAAACGTTTCTCGATCGACGCCAAAGAAGCCTGCCATCTGCGACGTATGGCTGGAACCTACGCCCTGCAGGCTCTGCCGCTGTTGAGAGATGAGGATGCGGAAGGCATTCTCAACTGTCACTGGGACGATTCCAACCTGATCGACGACACTCTAAAACTCGGAGCGTTCAAGGAAGGCAACCCCTTCATCGTCAGCCTGCGCGAACGAGCCCAGCGGCTTCGTGTGAGACAAATCAGCGACCGTGTCTATGCCGCCACGCTAGGATTCGTGGTCGGCGACAACTACCGACGTCGGTTCCATATCGCCAAGATGTTCTGTATTGGTAAACCCGAATTTGATCAAGAACCATGGGAAATCTGCGGAAGGCAGCTCGACGAGGCTCTGCGGTTAAGCCCAACGGACACCGATCCGCCAACCGGCAATCTCCTCGGCGACCTAATCGCGGTGAGAATCTTCGTCAGCGGAAACTTGGCATCTGGCTATACTTCCGCTAGCTGGAACGAGATCAGATCACAACTGGCAAAAGCCCTCACCAACTCCTAGCCATTCCTTTCTCTCTGACAACCTCTATTCCCGACCATTGCCCCCTGGCTTCGGTCGGTTTTTTATTGTCTGAACTGTGCCCCATCGGTTGCCCCTCACTATAACCTCTCCTCCCCATCGCATCGGAACCCCTCTCCTCCTATGCCCCCTCTCCTTCATCGCGCAGGGATTACCCCCTCTCCTCCTATACCCCCTCTCCCTGCTAAGAACAGATGGGGGAGGGGGAGGTGTTCTTTAAGCTTCAAATTATTTTCTGCTTACTCCACCTCATCTCCGTCTATTCCTAGGGAGGGAGAGGAGGCATAGGAGGAGAGGGGCTAATTCAGCGCGGAGAGAGGAGATATGGGGTGAGTGGGCAACAATGGTGGGGGGAGGTGGAAGCCAATGTTGATAACTCCCCCACAACTAGCCCAAAATTTGATATAATAGTGGCGCATGAAAATCGGCATCGACGCGCGAATGTATGGGCCAAAAGTGGGCGGCGGTGGTCTTGGGCGCTATGTTGAACAACTGGTGGCCAAACTTCAGGAAATTGACCAGGAAAACCGCTATGTTTTGTTTCTAAAAAAAGAAAATTTCGACCTCTGCGCCATTACCAATCCGAACTTTGAAAAACGTCTGGCCGATGTCCATTGGTACACTTTCGACGAGCAACGAATTTTGCCAAAAATCATTGATGCCGAAAAACTCGACTTGATCCACTTTCCGCACTGGAATGTTCCTCTGCTTCTGCGCACGCCGTTCGTTGTCACCATCCACGATTTGATTCTGCTCGATGATCCATCTTCGGCCAAAGCCACAACTTTGGGGCCGATAAAATACGCGATCAAAAAGCTTGGCCATCGCGCGGCTTTGAAAAACGCCGTTACTCGTAGCAAAAAAATTATCGCGGTTTCCAAAGCTACCGAACTTTCCATTTTGAAACATTTTCCATCGATCGAGCCAAATAAAATTGCTGTCATCTACGAGGGTGTCATTTCACTCCCCCCTCCAAACCATGGCCTGTCCTCCGAAGCCCGAGCGAAGGAGGGGGGAGGGGGCATGGGGGTGGGGGTTCAGCACGATGGAAACACTTTACTATACATCGGCAACAGCTATCCGCACAAAAATCTAAAAACCTTGCTCGACGCTTTCAAAATATTTTCTGAAAAACAACCTGACGCAAAACTTGTCATGGCCGGACACAAAGATTTGTTCTCCGAGGCGATTGAAAAGTACGCCCGAGAAAAAGAAATCACCAAAGTCGAATTTTTCCGAGATATAGACGATTCAAAACTGGCCGAACTCTACGCCTCGGCTAAACTCTACGTCTTCCCTTCGCGTCTCGAAGGTTTCGGCCTGCCGGCGCTCGAGGCCATGAGTATGAGCGTTCCGGTTATCGCCGCCCGAGCCGGTTCCCTACCGGAGATACTCGGCGAGGCGGCGGAATACTTTGATCCGAATGATACTGCTAAACTTGTGAGCTTGATGGAAAAATTGTGGCTTGATGAAACTCGACGGAGTGAATTGATTGCGCTTGGTTTGGAACAAATAAAAAAGTATTCTTGGCGAGTGATGGCTGAACGGATTAAAAATATTTATACAGTGTCATTCCGAACGCCGCGTGACCGTGTCCTCCATAGCTTGCCGCAAGCGACGTGTCCACCGTAGCCTCAGGCGAAGGTGGAAGGAGGAGGAATCTCGAGAGTAATAGTAAAGACAGAAGTTAAAAGTAACTCTTCCGCTCATGTTTTCCTCTGACCCTCACGGGATTCCTCGCCGCTCGATTGGCCTCGCGACTCGGAATGACACTCCTCCCTATCCAAAATCAACCGCTCCAGCTTGTCGGAGTTATGGAAAAAAAACGTAAAACAAACACCAAACCCGCCTTCGCTGGGCTACGGCGAGGCAAAAAAACAGCAACCAAAAAGCCGACGGTTTTGTGTTATCGTATTTCAAAAACCAACAAACTTTTTGACGAAGCCGTACCGATGAATCTTTTAAATTTCTCCGGGTTACAGTTAAACAAACCCATCGTCAAACTGGGCGAACAAAATAATTTGTCGCCGTTTATTATCTCCTTTGCCGCCAAAAAACCAGAAGCGATTGAAGAATTATCTTTAGCTCAATTAAATTTTGTTGTTCCGGAATATGAATTAAAATCAGTTGAATTGACGGCTGAAGAATCTTTATCACACCAAGAATTAGCCGCGCAACTTTTGGAAAATGAGTACACGCCGCGGCGAATTCGTCGCTCGCCGTTTGTTTTCGAACCGCTCCTGCCATCTTTGGCCACGATTCACGAAGCCTTGCGAAGTTTTAGAAATAAAAAAGTTATCTTAGAGCCATCTTTAACTCCGTTTGCTCTAAATAATTTACAATTAATCAAAACCACCGAAACTTTAAACTCATTAAATTTCGATCTGCCGGAAATGGAAGAAGGCGACAACGAAGAATCGGAAATTATCACTTGGGAAGAAGTGGTGCGTTCGGTCGCGGAAAAACCGGTAATAAAAGAATCAACAGCCATCTCTTTTACTGAATTAAAAAAGAATTTTAATCGTCCTTTTCTGTGGCTTAAAAAAATACCGGTTCCGGAAAAAATCGGTTCGTGGCAAATGTCAGCCGGCTGGCATCGCGCCTTGGCGGCTTTTGTCCTGGTTTCTTTTGTTTTTGTTTTACCATTGCACGCCATGGAAACCATTCGTGATTTACAAGGCGCTAAAAATAATTTATCAACCATTGGCGCCGAAGCGGTTACTAAACTAACCGAAGCCGTTTCCTTAATCACGGTTAATTCCGCCTCGGCCGCCACTTCGTTTGAAGCCGCCAAAAAAGATTTCAGCGCGGCTCGTTCGACTGTCGATGATTTGAATTCAACCGCTTCATTGCTTCTTTCAATTCTGCCTTCCACTCGTTCAACTTATCTTTCCGGTACCCATTTAATTTCCGCTGGTGAAGGTTTGTCCGCCGCTGGCGAAAAAATCAGTCAAGGACTTTCGGCCATGCAGGCCGACGGTTTAGATATGACTGGTCGGTTAGCCATTTTAACCGAAACTTTTAAAACAGTTCTGCCGACTCTGGAACAGGCTGATAAAGATTTAAAAAAAGTTGACCCAACGGTTTTACCAACCGAATATCAAGCTCAATTTTCCGAACTGCAATCCCTTTTGCCAAACTTCGTGGCTTCGGCCAAAAACGTCACCGAGTTTTCCGAAACCCTAGCCACCTTGCTCGGGGCTGGAGGCAAACAGCGTTATTTGCTTTTGTTTCAAAACAACACTGAAATCAGGCCGACCGGCGGTTTCTTGGGCAGTTTTGCGGTGCTTGATGTTTCGCATGGTGAAATTACCAATCTTGAGGTGCCCGAAGGCGGCAGTTATGATTTGCAAGGTTCGCTCAAAAAAAATCTGGTGGCTCCTCTTCCCCTTCAACTTGTTTCGGCTCGTTGGGAGTTTCAGGACAGCAACTGGTTTCCTGATTTCCCAACCTCGGCGCGTCAGGCTTTGGAATTTTACCAAGACGCCGGCTGGCCGACGGTTGATGGCGTCGTGGCCGTAAACGCGACTTTTATTTCTTCGCTTTTGTCCTTGCTTGGCCCGGTGGAAATGACCGAATACGATAAAAATATTGATTCAGAAAACTTTTTATTTGAAACGCAAAAAATGGTTGAATACGATTACGCGACTTATCAAAACCAAGCCGACGATCGCGAAGAAGCCGCGCCAAAAGCTTTCATTGGTGACTTGGCTGAAGTCTTACTTTCAAGAGTAAAAAATCTTGACGTTCCGGCTCTGCTGCAAATTCTCGACGCGGCCCAAACCGGCCTAACTCAAAAAGACATCCAGCTTTACTTCCCTGACGAAAAAAGCCAAAAAGCCGCTCATAAACTTGATTGGACCGGCGAAATAAAACCAACCGATCACGACTATCTGATGGTGGTCAACACCAATCTGGGCGGCGGCAAAACCGATTTGGTTATCGGCGAAAAAATAAATCTTGAAGTCAATGTTCAAACCGATGGCCGAATTATAAACACCCTCACCGTGACCCGCCAGCACAACGGTCTTAATGGCGCCATGTTTACCGGCGTCAACAACGTAAATTTCATGCGCGTGTACGTGCCAAAGGGCAGCCGTCTTATTTCGGCCGCGGGTTTTTCCATTCCCGACACTTCTTTGTTTGAAAAACCCGACGAAGACTGGGAAAGCGATGCCGATGTTTTGTTTGGCGAGGAAAACACTGAAGTTGATTCAGGAAGCGGCACTATGGTAAGTGAAGAGGCCGGCAAAACCGTGTTTGGCAATTGGACCCAAACTCGCCCGGGTGAAACTTCGACCGTAACTTTTGTCTACGAACCGCCTTTTAGTCTTTCCGAACCAACCGGCTTGGTGCAAATGGTAAAAAATAAAATCGGTTTAAGCTCTGGCCTGACTTATTCCCTGCTGACTCAAAAACAATCCGGTCTGTTTGATCGCGAAACCACTGTTACGGTTAACGCGCCTAATTTAAAAACCTTGTGGTCGTCCGAAAAAAATAACCGCGCCGTTTTTAACAACAACACCGATTCTTTCATAAGTTTTGTTTTTGAGTAATATGCCTGTTCTCTTTCACCGCAAGCGCTCCTATAATCGCGTTTCAGCCGGTCTGGAAAAAAGTTTAAAAGATATCTACGGCCGCGACGGTAATTTAAACTTGAACAAAATTGAACGCCATCGCCGGTCTCGCCTGACCGCTTTTTTAATTCGTTTAGTCGGTTTGCTTTTTATTTTGGCTTTAATCTCCTGGGGCGGCTTTCTTTGGTGGCAAACCAGCCCCGCCTCATCCGGCCAGCCGCTTAAAACAACAATCGAAGCTCCGACAACCATCACCTCGGGCGCCACCTCGTGTTTTAAAGTGCGCTATGAAAATATCGGCCGCGTCCCGATTGCCGCTTTATCCGTTTCCCTTAATCTGCCGGAAACTTTTACCTTGAAAGAAGCCGAACCTGAAGCGACAGAGGAAAATTATCACTGGATTTTGTCACCGCTGGGCACTGGTTCCGACGGCGCGATTGATCTTTGCGGCGTCTTCCGTTCAACCACGCCCGGTTCGGAAAAAATTCAAGCCGTCTTTACTTATCGACCGGCAAATTTCAGTTCTGATTTTCAAGACATTGCCGGAGCCACAGTAACAATTGAAAAATCAATTTTGGCGCTTGAAGTAAGCGGCCCGACCGAAACCGTTGTTGGTGACCAAACGACTTACACAACCAAAATAAAAAACACTGATACGGAAAAAGTGGAAAATTTACGGCTTCGGGCGGTTTTGCCAGAATCATTTGCCATCACTTCCGCTGAACCGGTGGTGACGGAAACCGGCTCGGCTTATTGGGATTTTCCGGCTTTGGAACCGGGTGAAGAAAAAACCGTAACTTTCATCGGTTCCTTCACCAGTTCAGCCTCTGGCCTATTGCCTATGGCCATGGAAGCGGGATTTTTAGATGCCAAAAAAACTTTTATTGAGCAGGTTGAAAATAAAACCGAGACAAAAGTCATGGGCGGTGATTTGGCTTTTAATCTTATTATCAACGGTTCTGATAAAGACCAAGTGGTTGATTTAAACAATCGTCTTCGTTTTTCGCTTACCTACACCAACCGCGGCAGTGAAACCATGGAGGATATTTCTTTCGCCCTAACCATCGAGGCTGGCGGCAAAACCGTTCCGATTAATTTTTCAACTTCTGATTTGGCCGGCGGGGTTAAAAGCGGCGACATAATTACTTGGAATAAAACAGGCATCCCCAACCTGACTCTTTTAGCTCCGAATGCCACCGGTACGATTGATCCGGTTTTAACTGTCATCGACGCGCTTGATCCCAACACCACCGCTGACTCATTCACAATTTTAGTTAAAGCCACAGTTAGCAAAGTCAGCGACACGGCCACGACCCGAACCATCTCTTCCACTCCTTTGACGATAAAATTAAATTCCGATGCTAAACTTTTAACCGAAGCTCGCTATTTTGATCGCGACGGCGCCCCGCTTGGTACTGGCCCTCTGCCACCAAAAGCTGGAGAGACCACCACCTACCGAATTTTCTGGGCCATCAGCAACAGTTTACATGACCTTAAAAATCTTTCCACAACAATGAACCTGCCAGCTTCAGCCGCTTGGACCAACAATATTCAAACCGATAACGGCTCGCTGACTTTCAACGAAACAACCAGACAAGTAACCTGGACAATCAATTCATTTACAAAAGACACTAACTCTATCTCGGCCTGGTTTGATGTGGCCGTCACGCCCTCTGATGAGAACATCGGATCGTTCGTTAACCTCGCCAACCCAACAGCTTTCGAAGCCACTGATGTTTTCACCAATGATTTGGTTCACGACTCAGCCGATGCTTTAACCACGGCTTTGCCAAATGATGATTTGGCGGAAGGAAAAGGGGTGGTGGAGTAATGGAGGGGGTGGTTTGGTGCAGCCGGTTTTCGGGGGACTAACGGGTTGGATTGGCTAGGTGGCCTTCAGGCATTATTTGTCTGAACCTTGATTAAAAGGATTAAAGGATTACCTTGATGCCGCGTAAAAAATCATGGAAATCATTTAATCAAGAAAATCCACCTTCGCTAGGTTGCTTCGGTGGACTCGTCAGGGTTTAGACAATCAAACCCCGTTCGGAGTTTTTCCGAGCGGTTTTAATTTTCAACAATTAAAAAAAGCCGGCAGTACTTTTCCGATTAGATCGAAATTTCCCGCCGGCCGGAAGTTGGTTGGCCTCACTTTTTCATCATAAGAACCAGAGCAAAAACCGCAGAAACAAATGCCAGTCCCCATGTAATTCCACGAGCATCGCTCCACAGTTCTGTTTCCTCCTCTGGTACTCCTTTCGTTTTACGCATACTCTCACTAACCCTGACGACCAAATGGAGAACAAAGAATGGTACTGCAATCCAAAGTTCATTCATGTTTTACCTCCTCCGATTTTTTGTATTTAATGAAGCACCTTCCACAACTCCACACCGAATGACACACCACAATACGCTGAAACGATTTCAAAAAGAAAAATTCCGACAGCCACAAAATCGTATTCAGAATCAGCCGCAGTTGCTTTGTCCTTTTCGTACTGCTTGTTCATTGCCCCGCCAAACAAGGAACTGACGATTGCTGCCGCAAGCCAAAACCAAAGCATGGTCATCTCCTTTCCCAAAGTGTTGCGCCGTGAACAAGGGCAAAAGCGCCCCCGACACAGGCAATTGTTGGTAAAACAACCACGGCCACAAAACCTCGGCTGTCTAAAAACGCGAGGATGAACGGCAACACTCCCCACAAAAAACATCCAAAAGGCAACAACAATAATTTCAAAGCTGTTTTCTCCTTTTAATGAGAAGGATCAGAACATAAACAACAACTATTATGGTTGCAAATGCCGACCAAAGTTCGCCTTCGCCCATGAAATACCTCCTATATCTCTTTTTGAATTGTTAAAGAACTCCACAATTTTACAAGTATCGAAATAGTCGTCAATAATTCTTTCAAAATTTATAAGCTTAATTTAGCTACATTGACAATAAAATAATACTGTGATAATTTTACTGTAAATAATTCCTACAACAACCGACTATGCTTCAAGAACTCACAAATAACTTTTATTTGAGCGAAAAAGAGGCCAAAGTATACTTGGCCGCTTTGGAATTAGGCCGAAGCCGGGTGAGTTTAATTGCTAAAAAAGCCGGACTAAACCGAATCACGGCTTATGAAATATTGAAACGACTCGTCGAGATGGGAATTGCCCATAGCGCGGCCTATGGTGGTATACAAACATTTACAGTCATCTCGCCGAAAACACTAGTGGAAAAAATGGAGAGTCGCCTCGCTGTTGCCAAAAAAGTATTGCCAGAGCTCTCGCTCCTCACCGGAGGTGGAGCGCATAAGCCGGCGATTGCTTTTTACGAAGGTGCGGAAGGAATCAGAAGTATTTATGAAGACACGCTCTCGTGCGAGGAAAAACTTATCATCAATATCGCCCATTCGCAAAACTTGCTGAATGTCATCGGAAAAGATTACTTCGACCAATATGTAAAAAAACGAGTGCGACGAAATATTAAAGTGAAAGTATTATTATCTGATACGACCGAAAACAAAAAATACAAACAAGAAATAAAATCAGCTCTTCGGGAAGTAAAATTTTTTGATGATAAAAAATATCCCTTACCAAACGAAATTCTAGTCTATGACGATAAAATTGCTCATCTCTCCTTTTCCGCCCTGGTCGGTGTGGTTGTTGAAGACAAAGATATCGCGCAATCATTGAAATCGCTATGGCAAATGGTTTGGGATAGTGTGAAATAAAACCGTTTGGTCTAAGCATCGATCAACGCTTGCGTCAAACAAAAACCGCTCAGATTTCAGTTTGAACGGTTTTAATTTTATTCTATAATTCCTTTTGAATTTCTTCCAAAATAATACCAGAGATTATTTCAATCTGTTTCAATAAATAATGGTAACTCGCTACGCGAAGGCATATTCTTTTTCGTCGATACGATGAATAGCCGCTTCTTTTGCGTAGGAAGAAGGTACTTCGAATGCTGTCAAAATGGCGTCAGGAATTTTTTCATCTAATTCGATCGGACTATCGGCACGAGTAATAATACTGCCAAAACGAAAATTTTCGCTAATGGCCACCACCGAACCGTCTTCTTGTGTTTCGTATTTAAACCGAATTGGCTCATTCATTCTAAAATATTGATGGAGCTCGACCAAACCGCTCGGCACGCCGCTTTTGCCGAGTAAACAACGAATTAAATAATCTTTTGTTTGTTTTGTAATACTCATACTTATTAAAAGATAACATAAAACCAAAATATTTTCAACCTTTCCTTTTTATTTAAACCCAAACCCGCTCGGAAAAAATTCCGAGCGGGTTTTAATTCTTAATTCCAATTTCCAACCTCTAACCTCTAACTTCCAATCGTATGGTGCGCCCAAGACGATTCGAACGTCTGACCTCTTCCTTCGGAGGGAAGCGCTCTATCCGGGCTGAGCTATGGGCGCATTTTTCTAATTTTCTACCCCTCTCCCAGCCACGGGGGAGAGGGAGGACGGCGAGCGACTTTTGTTTTCGCGAACCGAAAGGGAGAAAGGGATCGGAAAGGGCCGGCGCATGTTCGGAATGATATCAAATTTCCTTGGCGTCCCGCAACTCCCTAACCGACAACCCCAAAAACACAATCAACAAAACCAAAGTATTGAGCGGCGCCACCCAAAACGGAAATTCTTTACCAAAACTTTCCAAAACCATCAAGCCGCCGAGCATACCGATGGAATACATCGCCCCATTTTTCAAATAAGCAAACTTAGAAATAATATTCATTCCTCTAACCGTAACTTCACGAACCACAAGCGCGCCAATACCGTTACCGATTAAAATAAGTGGAACAGACATAGTAAAAGCAAAAGCACCAATGACACCATCAATAGAAAAAGAGGCATCGAGGACTTCCAAATAAATTAATTTACTCCAAGCACTCATGTTGCCCTTCTTTTCTAATTTCTTTTCCGCTTCTTCAGCGTTCTTTCTGAAACCATCGGTCATAAAAAAGGCCGTCGCCCCGACCGAAGCGGCTAAAGCCAAAAAAGGATTGACTGTGATGGAAAAATAAATCACGGCCGTAATAAAAATAGAAGAAATCGCGTAGAACCAAACGCCTTGGCGATGAATAAATCCTTCGACGAGAAAAGCGTACTTTTTTTCCTCTAAAAACAGCCAGGCCAGGAAGACGAAAAAGAGATATACTCCGCCACCAAGGAGAAGCAGTGGTTTGGAATGTTCCAGAGCCTTTTCCATTAGAGCTGGGTCGGAAAAAACCAAATTAAAAACCTCACTGAACGGCAAGCTGGCATTAGCCAGCCAAACAATAACAAACGGCAACACCCCGCGCATGACAAAAACCGCCAAAAGTAATCCCCAAACCAGAAAAAATTTCCTGAATTTTTCCGGCACGGTTTTTAAAATGTTCACGTTGACAATGGCGTTGTCAACCGAACTGATGACTTCGAAAAGAATCAAACCAAAAATTACGATGAGGGTCTGAACCATAAAATTATCTTATTTTTCTCATAATCGCACGCGAGATTTGATACAACCAATAGCCGAATGGCTTCAAGATATAGTCAAAAGTTCCTGGATATTTTACTACCTCACCGCCGAAGCCTTTTTTGAAACGAGTAATGCCAGCCCAGGGATCTTTTGGATCATCAGTCGAAGCAATACCCCACCAGTCGTAGAACTTAAGACCGCGCTCTTTGGCCTCTTTCATCAATTCCCAATGAAGCAAAAACGGGGCCATTAAATTTCGATCTTGGTTCGAAGAAGCGCCGTGAAGATAAGTTCTGGTTTTGTGAAAATCAACCATAATATTGGCCGCGAGCGGTTTGCTTTCAAAAAAAGCCGCGACCAAAAAAACCCGAAGGCTATCGCCCTCAAGATTCAAAAGATCTTGATAATGTTTTTTGGGATGAATGCGAAAGCCATCGCGCTCGGCGGTTTCTTGAAACAACGGCCAGACAGTATTGAAATCCTTGGTTTCAAAAAATTTGATTTCCACACCCTTGCGCTGCGCCAAACCGATATTATATCTAGTCTTTGGATGCATGGCAGCCAAAAGCTCGTGGACGCTTGGTTCAAGCGAAGTAATTAAAGTGGCAGCCGGAGTAATGGAAATGGTTTTTTTTATTCTTGGCGATTCAACTTTCTCCGATGGTTCAAAACGAATAAACAACGAACGATTATCCACCAGGCCATCAAGCGCTTTTAAAATATTTTCTTTTTTCGAAGCCACCGGCCCGCAAATGCCAGAAAGATATGACTGACCAAACGGTAAAAAAATCCGACCAACACTGGCCAGGCCGATCAACTCATTACCTTCAAAAAATTCATAACGCTCGCCATGAGCCATTTCACTCCACTCCCAAGCATACAAAAAAGCCCCGGACCGCGGCCCGTATTTTTGAACAAAACTGTTCCATTTTTGTTTGTCGAACGCCTCAAGTTTTTGCATAAAAGCCATCCCTCCCCTTTGGGGAGGGTAAGGGAGAGGTGGGGGAGGGCCAGGGAGGGGTGATTACCGTGACAATATCTTCAAAGCCGCCCTAAGACGATCTTCTGTCGTTTCCCCTTCCAACCCTGACAAAACCTCTTCAGCCTGACGACGAGGATACCCGAGTCCCACTAAACCTTCAACCGCGTCATTGTCAAAATCAACCGGTCGGCCGGTGTCTTCCACCAACACGCCTTTGAGCTCGAGAATTATTTTTTGAGCGGTCTTTTTACCAATCCCCGGAATATCAGTTAAAAAAGTTAAGTCACCTTTCATTATTTTTTCTTTAACTTTGTCGATTGAATTGGAAAAAACAATTTTTTGCCCGACCTTGGGACCAACTCCCGAGACGTTAATTAATTTCCAAAACAACGCCAACGCTTCCATCGACAAAAATCCAAACAACTCGTGTTGATCTTCGCGTTGTACCTCGTGAATGTAAACCAAAACCTGACCGGAAAGTTCATGAGCGCGATCCTCCGGCAAATTAACTTTATAACCAACACCGGCGACTTCGACGATGACGAAACCGATACCGTGATATTCGACTTTTCCTCGTAATGTTGTGATCATAATTGTCTGAACTTTTGCGCTCGATTTAATAACTCTTTTTGAATAACCGGCTCGATTTTAGGAACTTCGACCTCACCTCTCGCAAAAGCCTGAACTGCCGCCAACATCTTACCAAATTCCGGCCCGGGTTTCATGTCGAGAAGTTTCATGAGATCATTACCGTCCAAACCAGCCGCCCGAAGCCGCGCTTGCTCGGTTTTTTTCTTTTTTTCCGCTTGCCGCTGAAGCCGCGCGGCGCCGCGAGCCGGCGAATGAGTCCGTTCGGCCAACAAAAAATTAAATATCACTTTAGCGTCAGACCTTGTCCCGATGACCGCGACCAAAAAAACCGCCGCTAAAAGGAGATCGAGAAAATCATCGGCATCACGGCCGTATTTCTGACAATGTCGAACCAAATATTCATAAGTCGAACGCGACGGTTCTTGAAAAAATTTTTCAATAATCGTTTCGTGCAAAATAATCAAATGAAAAACGTCTTCTGTGTCCTCTGTTGTCAAACGAAAATCTTCCGCCAGCTTTTGCAACACCACGCGATATTCTTTTTTAACAATCTGATGAGAATACCCGCGCTCGGTTTCCAGCTTGCCCAAAGCATGCGCCAAAATAAAAACCTCCAGCGAGGCGACTTTTTCTTTCATGGTTTCCTCAACCTCATCAATCTCGCCCCAAAACATTTTGTTGCGCCGGAGCTCCTCTATCTCGGCCAAATGAACCTTACCGTCAACCACCGCATACAAAAAACCCAACATGTCCGAAAGGTAATCAGAAGGCAAAACCGAAAAAAGCCGAGCCAAGGTTTTGTCGACTTTCCTCCCCCCTCTCCCTTCTATTTTTAGGTAGGGATAGGGGCAGGGGGTGAGGGGCAAAACCTCGGACAAAAATTTGGTTTCCTTATGTTTATGAGTTGTCCAATCGCGCCACATAGTTCGAGGATATTTTACCGTAAAAATGGTAGGAGGGGAATAAGAGATTAAAAAAACGCCGCCTACTCATGAGCAGACGACGCGAAGATTCTTTGTTGTTGAAGACCGACCTACTCGCCGGCAGTGTCGCTGGCGGGGAAGTGCCCTCCAGGGTACTCACCTGACGAAGCGTCGAGGCTCCGCCCGGAGTAGCACGCGGCGAGGAAGGCGTGGTCGACGCACTCGGGTATCCCGTCACCGCTGGCCATGTTGATGAGGACGGCCACCTCAAGGAGATTGCCATCACCATCGCAGGTGACCTCGAAATCGTTGGCCGTCACCTGGAATGCGGCAACATCCGGCGCTGTCTCCTTTTCCTCATCGTAGGAGATGTCCGTGGTGAACAGACGCCAAGATTCGGCGCCATCGACCGAAGCGTAGGCGTAGAAGACACTGTCCGAGAAGATGGCCGCGCCATCGGAAGAAACGGTGCTGATGGTGGCGTTGGCGCTGTCGTCTGGCCCCAGGACAAACACGAGATCCTGACTGGCGACAAGGGTGGTACATCCGGCCAGCCCGAGAAGGGCGGCCAACAGGGGAAGCATCATTTTGCTGCGCACGAAGGCTCCATGGTGCACTGTGGATCGCCGCTTGTTGGTATGTAGATTCCGGCACTACCGTTCTCGGAAGACAAGCAGCATACCTCCCAGAGTTCGGTTTCGAAAAAATAACGAACCACCGTATCGTCGGAATCCATGACAGTCTCCGGATCGATACTGAGATGATTATCGAGCCTCGAAACTGTGCAACTACCGGCACCGACCGACGCCTCTCCTAGCCTGGCCCATTCAACCAGGTCGTACGGAGTTGGCGGGCATTCCCAACCCTCGGGCCCAATAGACCTGTTGTCATTTAGCCAACCAAGCTATAATGAAGTCCTATGAACATTGGGAGGATTATAAAAGACGATCGTCAATTAAAAGCGATCATTGGTATGGGAAAGGCTGAATTTCTTGCCCTTC
>Ga0265296_1001128_pt1 | contig 32704 bp, 28 predicted proteins | sample MunlanPumphouse1_FD_189073 | JGI IMG/M metagenome (GOLD analysis project Ga0265296, IMG submission 189073) | Groundwater microbial communities from a municipal landfill in Southern Ontario, Canada - Pumphouse #1 | ecosystem: Environmental > Aquatic > Deep subsurface > Groundwater | place...
ATGCGCCCCAAGTCCAGCGTCTAGTCCAGCACGTTGACAGGCTTCGCGCGCCCGCTTAGCCCCGCGCAAACCATGGCCAGCCTGCTCCACCAGATCCAGCATCACAGCGTGACGATCGCATCGTCGCTGCCGCTCGACAGCGGGCAAAGCCTGCCGTCGGTGACGATCGCCTATCAAAGCTATGGCGCACTCAACGCCGAAAAGTCGAACGGGGTGCTGATCTGCCACGCGCTGACCGGCGACCAATATGTCGCGAGCGACCATCCCGCGACCGGCAAGCCCGGCTGGTGGGCGCGGATGGTCGGCCCCGGCAAGCCGATCGACACCGACCGCTTCCACGTCATCTGCGCCAATGTGCTGGGCAGTTGCATGGGGTCGAGTGGCCCGGCGACCCCCGACGCCGCAACCGGTGTGCCGCTGGGCATGGCGTTCCCGGTGATCACCATCGCCGACATGGTGCGTGCGCAGGCGATGCTGCTCGATCATCTCGGCATTTCGCGACTTCATGCCGTCGTCGGCGGCTCGATGGGCGGGATGCAAGCGCTCGCCTGGGCCGCGGCCTATCCCGATCGGCTCGCCTCGGCGCTCGTGATCGCCAGCGCAGCGCGTCATTCGGCGCAAAATATCGCGTTCCACGAGGTCGGACGGCAGGCGATCATGGCCGACCCCGACTGGCAGGACGGCCAATATTATGGCAGCGCCCGCGCACCCACCAAGGGCCTCGCGGTCGCGCGTATGGCGGCGCACATCACCTATCTGTCGGAAGAAGGGCTGACCGAAAAATTCGGCCGCCGCCTGCAGGCGCGTGACATCAAAAGCTTTGGCTTCGATGCCGATTTTCAGGTTGAATCCTATCTGCGCCATCAGGGGCTCGCCTTCACCGACCGCTTCGACGCCAACGCCTATCTCTACATCACCCGCGCCATGGACTATTTCGACTTGGCCGACCCACACGACGGTCGCCTGTCGGGGGCGTTCAGCGCGGCAGGGGACGTGCGCTTCACGCTGGTGAGCTTCGACACCGACTGGCTTTATCCGACCGCCGAATCGCGCCGTATCGTGCAGGCACTGCAAAGCGTCGGCGCGTCGGCGAGTTTTGTCGAACTGTCGGCGCCCTTCGGCCATGACAGCTTCCTGCTCGACGTTCCGGCGCTCGACCGCATCGTTGCGGGCGCGCTCGGCGGGGGCTTCTGACGATGGCGCTGCGTCCCGACCTCGCGATCATCGCCGCCGCGGTGCCGACGGGCAGCCGCGTGCTCGATGTCGGCTGCGGCGACGGCGAGTTGATGGCGGCACTCAGGGATCAGGGCGTCGATGCGCGCGGGCTCGAGATCGATCCGGCGAATGTCACCGCAGCAATCGCGCGCGGCCAGTCGGTGGTGCAGGGCGACGCCAACCGCGACCTTGCCGACTATCCCGATGACGCGTTCGACTATGCAATCCTCTCACAGACGCTGCAAACGACCGAGCGCCCCGACCGGGTGGTCGACGAACTGCTCCGCATCGCGCCGCGCGCTTTTGTCAGCTTTCCCAATTTCGCGCACTGGCGCATCCGGCTGGCGCTTTTATGGGGCGGACGTATGCCGGTGACGCGTTTGCTGCCCGTCGCCTGGTACGAAACCCCCAACATTCACCATGTCACGGTCAGCGATTTTCGCGACCTGCTGCGCGCCAAGGGGATCGGGGTCGAGGCGGCCTGGTATCTGTCGGGCGACAAACCGACGAGCGCCGCCGCCGCAACCTGGCGCGCCGAACATGCGATTTTTTTGATCGGGCGAGGCTGATCCGCACGGCTCGCGGCTGCTAACGGTCGAAATCTGTCGTATCGACACCATGCACAGGCCTTGGACGGCTGCTTTATACTTCGATCAGATCAATCTCGTAGCGCCAGACATCAAGGGGAAATATCCCGTCCGGAGTAGGGAGTCGGCTGGTCATGACACCTTCGCGACGCCAACCCGACTTGTCGTAGAAGCGCGCAGCGCGTTCGTTCCCGATTGCACAAGCCAGCCAAGCACTTTGATGGCCTTTTGCTCGAATACGGTCGAGTGCGTCCGTGGTGAGACGTGCGGCAAGGCCTGTACCGCGCGCCGCAGCGCCCACGTAAAGCTGATACAGCTCGTCGTGCCTGGTGATCGCGAGCCCAGCCGGGGCGCCGTCCGGGCCAGCCGTCCGCACATCTGCGAGTGCTTCTTTCAAACGCTCGCTAAAGCTCTCAATCGTTCTCAACTGCCTGAGCCTAATTGGAAGAATTTCTGCATGGGCGTCTTGCCATCCATCGAACCACAATCGCGCCAGCGCGCCGATTTCTGAGGAGGCCGCCGCTCGAATCGGCCATTTGCCGTCAGTACACATGGCGTCTCTTAACTCGACAGAAGTGGATTGGGATGCTGAGCACCCAGACCCCCGCTCCCATAGGGCCGGGTGATAACTTCAAGGATATGGCCATTTGGGTCGTCAAAATAGACGCCGCGCCCATCGTCCCACCGATTAATCTCTGTTGGAATTCTGTGAAACGGATCGGCCCAATAGGGCAATTGGCGTGCGGTGATTCGGCCCAAAATGTCGTCAAACTCAGCCTCACTGACAAGAAAGGCAAAATGACGCGAAACAATGGGTTGGTCAGTCTGAAGCATATCGAGCGACGTCTCGCCCACTTGCAGCACGGTGAAGTGCCCGAGTCGACGGGGAGGCGGCAAGTTGAGAATGTCGGCGTAGAAAGTAGCGGTTGCGGCCGCATCCGCTGCATGAACGATCGTGTGATTCAGAGTCACAGGCATTTGTGGACCATAGCCCAGCGCCGATTGCGATGGAAAGGCGATTAAGAGTCTCGGCGCTACATCTGCATTGTTGCACAGAATCCGTCTGTCAGCACCTCATCGCTTGTCGGCCATTCGACCTTGTGTGGGCCCAGCCCGCATCACAGGCGCGGCCATCAATCCCGCTTCACCAACCCGTTGGCGACAAAATCATTCGCGATCCGGGCAATCTCCGCAATATCGGCGTCCTCGTCCCACAACCCATAACGCATACCCAGAAAGACGTTCATTCCGCCGATCGCCCAGGCGTGGATTTCGCCGACATCGGCGCGAATCTCGCCGCGCGCGGCGCCCGCCTCCAGCCGCTGCCGCACGCGCGCCACGGTCGTTTCATAGTGGCGGCGATAGCTCGCATAATCGACGAACTCGGCCTCATCGATGATCCGGTAGATTTCCTTATGCGCGCGCACAAAGCCGAGGAAGGATTCAAGCCCGATGCGTTCGGCGCTGATTTCGTCGGGCGCTGCCTGAACCAGCGGCGTGACATGGTCGCGCAATTGCTCGCTCATATAGCGGACGAGCGCCTGGAAGATTTCATCCTTCGAATCGAAATACGTGTAAAAACTGCCGAGCGCGGTCCCGGCGCGGCGGGTGATGCCGCTGATCGATGCTTCGTGAAAGCCGCGCTCGCCAAACTCGACCGCCGCCGCGTCGAGCAATTTGCGCAAGGTACGGCGCCCGCGATCGGTGCGCGGCGTCTTGTCGCGCGCTTCGCCCGCGCTGTCCGGTGCTGCGTCTTGCGGCTGATCCATGGCTATTGTCCGTCTCCCCTCCGCCGACTTTCGCTGCATCGTGGCTTTTCCGCACCACTGGCAAGCAAAAAACGACGAAGTCATATTCCAAGTTGAAACTTGGTTCATGTTTCATTATTGGGTGCGTCGCGGCTTGGCAAGCACCGAGCCCAAGAAAAACGAAAAGGGCGGCAAGCGGCCGCTCCTTACATGGGAGAGTCCTACATGCGTCCTTTCGCTCGTCCGCTGCGCCGCGCCATCCTCGCTTCGAGCGCGCTGTCCATGCTCGCCTTTGCCCCCGCCGCCTTCGCGCAAGACGCCAATGCTCCCGAAGCGACCGCGACCTCCGACGACGAAATCATCGTCACCGCGCGCCGCCGCGACGAACGCCTGATCGACGTCCCCGTCGCGATCACCGCCTATTCGGGCGAAGCGCTCGCCAGAGCCGGCGCGATCGACATCACCGACATCGGCCAGACCACCCCGAACACGACGCTGGAAGTGTCGCGCGGCACCAACTCGACGCTCAGCGCCTTCATCCGCGGCGTCGGCCAGCAGGATCCGGTGTCAGGTTTTGAACAGGGGGTCGGTCTCTATCTCGACGACGTCTATCTCAACCGCCCGCAGGCCGCGGTGCTCGACATCTATGACGTCGAACGCATCGAAATCCTGCGCGGGCCGCAGGGCACGCTCTATGGCCGCAACACCATCGGCGGTGCGGTCAAATATGTGACCAAGCAGCTGCCCGAGGAGTTTTCGCTCAAGATCAAGGGTACGCTCGGCACCTATGACCAGGCCGATCTCGTCGTCACCGCCAGCGCACCGATCGGCGACATCGTCCGCGTCGGCGGTTCGATCGCGCGGCTGTCGCGCGGCGGCTTCGGCGACAATCTCACCACCGGCCTGGAAAATTATAACAAGGATGTCTGGGCCGGTCGCGGCACCGTCGAACTTGGCGGCTACGGCGAGCCCGTCCTGATCCGCATTTCGGGCGACTATACCAAGGACAAGAGCGCGCCGCGCGGCGGCCACCGCCTGATCCCGTCGCTGCGCACCAACGCGCCGGTGCTCGACAATGTCTTCGACAGCCGCGGCGGCCTGAACGATCCGAAGCAGGAAATCGAATCCTACGGTCTGGCGATGAATGTCACCGCCGAACTGACCGACACGCTGACGCTCCGCTCGATCAGCGCCTGGCGCAAGGACACGTCGGCGACCCCGATCGATTTCGACGCGCTGCCCGCGGTCGATGTCGACGTCCCCGGCTTTTACTTCAACGAACAGATCAGCCAGGAATTCCAGCTGCTCTATGAAGGCGACCGCCTCAAAGGTCTGCTCGGCTTCTATTATCTCGACGCGACCGCCGACACCCTGTTCGACGTCCGCATCTTCAACACCCTCGCCGGGCTGACCGCCTTTACCGAAGCCGATGTCGACACCACGACCTTTGCGGTGTTCGGCGACGCGACCTTCGATTTCACCGATCAGCTGAGCCTTTCGGTTGGCGGCCGCTACACCTGGGATACGCGCGAGGCATCGATCCTGCGCCAGAACTACCTCGGCGGCGGCTCACCGGTGTTCGGCGGCGCCGGCGTTGCATTCGGGGCTCCCGGCACCAATTTCGACGGCAAACGCAGCTTCAACAAATTCACCCCGCGCGCCTCGCTGTCGTTCAAGCCGACCCCCGACCACACGCTCTACGCCAGCTATTCGCAGGGCTTCAAGGGCGGCGGCTTCGATCCGCGCGGCGTCGGGGTCAATGCTCCCGACACCGACGGCAACGGCATCCGCAGCGACGATGAAATCGCCGCGTTCCTCAGCTTCCGGCCCGAACAGGTCGAGAGTTATGAAGTGGGCTACAAAGGCAGCCTGATGGACGGCGCGGTCAATGTCGCGATCGCCGGTTTCTATGCCGATTACACCGACGTCCAGATCCCGGGCTCGGTCGCCTGTACCGTCAGCGGCCTGCCCAGCTTCTGCGGCGTCGTGTCGAACGCCGGCAAAGCGACCTTCAAGGGCGTCGAATTTGAAGGCCGGGTGCGGCTGGGCGAAGATCTGGCGGCGGCGGGTGACCGGCTGACGCTGTCGACCGCGCTTGGCTACATCGACGCCGACTATAAGGAATATGTGTCGAACATCGGCGGTCGTCCGACCGACGTGTCCGACTTCCGCGAAGTCCAGAACACCCCGAAATGGACCGCCAGCGGCACCCTCGCCTACGCCACCCCGATCGGCGACGGCGATTTGAGCTTCGGCACGACGTTGTCGTACCGTAGCAAGACCTATCAGTTCGAAATCCCGAACCCCTATATCGACCAGAAGGGCTTCGCGATGCTCGACGCCAGCGTGGTCTATACCGCGCCCGACGATCGCTGGAGCATCGGGCTGTTCGGCAAGAACCTGACCGACAAGGAATATAAAACCTCGGGCTACACCTTCATCAACGTCAACCCGACCACCGGCGTGCCGGTGATCGGCGGCAACGGCCTGCCAACCTCCGCGCTGGGTACCGAAGGCACGCTGACCGCCTTCTACGGCAATCCGCGCCAGGTGTTTGTGACCGGCACGGTGAAGTTCTGAGCCACCGGGTATCTGAACAAAAGGGAGAGGGGCGTCGGCAACGGCGCCCCTTTTCCTTTGCGCGAACGCGATGGTGAGTTGGAATGGTTTCTAGACCAATCCCACTCCGTTCGTGTCGACCGGAAAATAAAGGGCGGCATATTCACCCCCGCTTGAAATCAGCCGCCCAGCACCGGCGCAGCGCCCGCAGCGACCATCCGCTCGCCATCGATGACGATCGGGCTTGCCAGCCCATCGACCGACGCACCCTCGGGACGAAACCGCATCCCGCGCGCGATCACCTGCGGGTCAGCAAACACCCCCGCAATATCGTTGATCGGCCCCGCAGGGACGCCCTCCACCTCCAGCGCCAGCGCCAGCGGCTGCGCATCCCAGCCCGCGATCTTCGCCGCGAGCAGCGGAATCAACGTAGTACGATTGGCCAGCCGTGCCGCATTCGTGACAAAACGGGCATCATCGGCCCAGCCGGGTTCGCCCAAAATCATACATAATTTACGAAACTGCCCGTCGTTGCCGACCGCGATCACCAGCTGGCCGTCGGCGGTCGCGAATGCCTGATAGGGGACGACATTGGCGTGGCCATTGCCCATCCGGCGGGGCGATACGCCGCTCGCTAGATAATTGGCCGCCTGATTGGCAAGCACCCCCACCTGGCAATCGAGCAGCGCCATGTCGATATGCGCGCCTTTTCCGGTGGCGTCACGCCGCCGCAGCGCGGCAAGGATCGCAACGGCCGAATACATGCCGGTAAAGATATCGGCATAAGCAATCCCCGCCTTTTGCGGCGCCCCGTCGGGCTCGCCGGTCAACGACATCGCGCCGCCCATCGCCTGGATGATGAAATCATAGCCCGCGCGGTGGGCATAAGGGCCGGTTTGCCCGAAGCCGGTGATCGAACAGACGATCAGCTGCGGAAAATCGGCGAGCAGCGCCGCGGGATCGAGACCATATTTGGCCAGCCCGTCGACCTTATAATTTTCGATCACCACATCGGCATCGGCGATCAGCGCACGAACCTCGGCCTGCCCCGCGGTCGTCGCAATATCGATCGCGACCCCAAACTTGCCGCGATTGGTGCTGTGATAATAGGCCGCACCCAGATTTTCACCGTCGGCGCCTATGACGAACGGCGGTCCCCAGCTGCGCGTGTCGTCGCCGACCCCCGGCCGCTCGACCTTGACCACCTCGGCGCCCAGATCAGCGAGCAATTGCCCGCACCACGGCCCCGCGAGCACCCGCGCCAGTTCGACGACGCGGATGCCTGCAAGGGGCTTCGCCGCGCTATCCGCCAAAAGCGGAAATGCCGGTGATCGCGCGGCCCAGGATCAGCGCATGGACGTCGTGCGTACCCTCATAGGTGTTCACCGTTTCCAGGTTCACCGCGTGGCGGATGACATGATAATCGGCCGAAATCCCATTGCCGCCATGCATGTCGCGCGCGACGCGGGCGATATCGAGCGCCTTGCCGCAATTGTTGCGCTTGAGCAGGCTGATCGCATCGGGGATCAGGCGCCCGTCGTCGATCAGGCGCCCGACGCGCAGCGCCGCGTGCAGCCCGAGCGTGATTTCGGTGAGCATGTTCGCGAGCTTGAGCTGGACGATCTGGTTCGCCGCGAGCGGGCGCCCGAACTGCTTGCGCTCGCCGGTATAATTGCGTGCCGCTTCGTAGCAGAACTCCGCCGCACCCATCGCGCCCCAGCCGATGCCGTAACGCGCGCGATTGAGACAACCGAACGGGCCTTTGAGTCCCGAGACATGCGGCAGCAGCGCATCCTCGCCGACCTCGACCGAATCCATCACGATCTCGCCGGTCACCGACGCGCGCAAGCTCACCTTGCCCTCAATCTTCGGCGCCGACAGGCCCTTCATGCCCTTTTCCAGCACGAAACCGCGGATCGCGCCATCATGCGCTTCCGACTTCGCCCACACGACGAACACGTCGGCGATCGGCGAGTTGGTGATCCACATCTTGGCGCCCTTGAGGCGGTAGCCGCCCTCAATCTTTTCAGCGCGCGTCCGCATCCCGCCGGGATCGCTGCCCGCGTCGGGCTCGGTCAGCCCGAAACAGCCGACGAGTTCGCCCGAAGTCAGTCCGGGCAGATATTTCCGCTTCTGCTCCTCGCTGCCATAGGCATTGATCGGATGGATCACGAGCGAGCTTTGCACCGAACAGGCCGAGCGATAGCCCGAATCGACGCGCTCAACTTCGCGCGCGATCAGTCCGTAGCTGACATAATTCAGCCCGGCGCCGCCATATTCGGGGTCGATCGTCGCGCCGAGCAGACCGAGCGCGCCCATTTCGGACATGATCTCGCGGTCGAACCGCTCGTCGAGAAAGGCCGAAGTGACGCGGGGCAGCAGCGCATCGGTCGCATAGGAACGCGCCGTGTCGCGCACCATCCGTTCCTCTTCGCTGAGCTCGGCGTCGAGCTGAAGAGGATCGAGGGGGTCGAGCGCTTCGATGCGCTGCGGGTCGGCGAGGGCCATGAAAAAGGGCTTTCTCTAATGGCGAGCAGCCCTGTCGGGACGCGCGCTAGGGGGTCGGTGCCGCGGTGCTGCGGGCGATTGCGGCAGCGGGGCTGTCGCGCGGCTCCAATATCGCCGCGGTCTCGATCAGGTCAAGCGCCCGCCGCGCCTCATGATACCGCCGCGCATCGATCAGCCAGTCATTGGCGGCGGCGGCGCCGGGCATCGCCTCGACCTCGGCAATCGCCAGATCGGCTTGCCCCGCGCCCAGATAGCGCCGCGCGCGATCCAGTCGCTCCGCGGCGCGCGGCGACTGCGTCCCCGCGGCACGGACGACGAACAATTCGCTCAGCTCGCGGCGAATCCCGGTCCACAGGCTGCCGTTGTCGTCACCGCCGCGCCCGACGAGCTGCGGCGCCAGCGTGTCGAGTTCGGCGCGCAATTGTTCGAGCGTCACCGGTTCGCGCGACGTGTCGATGATCGTTTTGACCGCGTTGGGCTGGTCGTCGCCAAAGCGCAGCCGCAATTGCGCGTCGAGATAGCCGAGCGACAGTCCGCGATCGAGCGCGCGGCGCACCGCAAACGCGACAAGCAGGCCTTCCGATCGCGACGCGTTGCCCGACGCCGATTCGGCCTCCAGGGTGATCCGCGACAGCCGTTGTTCGAGTTCGGCAACGCGCGCCGCCAGCGCGTTGGCGCCGTCGACCGGCGCGACGATCAGCGGCTGATCCGCCGCACTGCCTTTTGGCGCGGCGCCCGCGAGCAGCGCCGGGTCGGCCAGATCGCCGACCGTCTGCGTGTCAACCGCCTTCGCCGCGGGTGCGGTAGGATCGCCGGTCAACCAGCGATTCACCGCCCAGCCGCCACCAATAACACCAATCAGCAGCAGGAGCAGGGCAGCGATGGCGAGCAGGCGAAACGATGGTCCCCTCGCCGGGACCGCCTCGGCCGCAGGCGAGGGGGTGTCGATGCTGTCGATTGCCATATGTCTCTTTCGAACGACCCTATTTTCCGCCCTTGTGGCACAAAGCATGCGCCAGTGCCAACATTGACGCGTCGGTCGGCAGCTCGCTTGCGGCCAATTCGCCCCAACCGTCACCCGCCGCCGCCGCGACCGCCGGACTGATTGCGACCAGCGTCAGATGCGCGCACCGTGGACCGACAAGGTCGGCAATCCGCTGCGCCGCACGCGCCGAATGGGCGAGCAGCACGGCGGGTGCAGCAGCCAGCTGCGCCCACGCAGGGGGTGGCTCGACCGCATCGACCGCATAACAGGCGACCGGCTCCAGCGACGATCCGCGCGGATCGAATTCGGATCGCTCGCGGCCGCAAAGCCAAAGGATTCGGGCGGGTTTGCCTGACGTCATACCATCAAGAAGGCTTTGAGCGTCGACATCGCCCGTCTGAACGACCGTCAGTTCCGCCGCTTTTGCCGCTTCGGCGGTCGCGGCGCCCACCGCATAAACCGGCAGCGAAGCGAGGCGCGACAGCTGCGGCCCGGCCAATCGCACGGCCTGCGCGCTGGTGAGCAGCATCGCGTCGAAATCTTGCGGCGTCGGCGCCGTCCATGGCAGCGCCCGCGCGGCAAACAGCGGCGTCGCATGAGCGTCAAGTCCCAGCGCGACCGCGCGCGCAATTGTGGCGCTAGTGCCCGGTTCGGGGCGGGTGACGAGCAACGGCAGGCCGCCGCTCATGCCGCGAATAGCCGCCGCACCGTCTCGGGGGCATCATCAAGCAACCGCCGCGCCAGCGCCGCGGCGGCATCGTCATGATCGACCACGGCATGTCCTGCCGCATGATCGGCGCCGTCGTCCGAATATATCTCGGCATCAAGCCGCAACGTGCCATCGTCCAGCCAGCGCGCGTGCGCTGCGACCGGCGAGCGGCAGTCGCCGCCCAGCGCCGCCAGAAAAGCCCGCTCGGCCGCTACCGCGCGGTGCGTCGGCGCATGGTCGATCGCCAGGATGAGTGCGAGCGTCGCGCCATCATTCGCTCGGCATTCGATCCCGATTGCGCCCTGCGACGCTGCGGGCAGCAGCAGCGTCGCATCCTGCACGCTGCCCACCGCGTGCATCCCCAGCCGGTCGAGCCCCGCCGCCGCCAGCAAGGTCGCATCGGCCTCACCCGCTGCCAGCTTCGCCAGCCGCGTCGCGACATTGCCGCGCAGCAGCACCGGCACCAGATCGGGGCGGATTCGCCGGATCTGCGCGGCGCGGCGCGGGCTGCTCGTTCCCAGCCGGGCGCCGTGCGGCAGTTCGGCCACACTCGTCGCCGCAATTCCTTCGCGCACCACCAACCGGTCGCGCGGATCGGCGCGTTCGAGCATCGCACCCAGCGCAAAGCGCGCATCGCGCAGCGTTTCGACATCCTTGAGCGAATGAACGGCGATATCGATCACCCCGGCATCGAGCGCCGCATCGAGCTCACGCGTCCACAGCTCCTTACCGCCCACCTCGGCGAGCGCACGGTCCTGGATACGGTCGCCGGTGGCGGTCATCGGCACAATCTCGAGCGCTTCGGCAGCAAGGCCATGCGCTACGATCAGCGCCGCAACGGTCATCTGCGCCTGCGCCATCGCCAGCGGCGATGCGCGGGTGCCGATACGCAGCGGCTGTTCGATTGTTGGTAAGTCGGTCATCGCGATGCTGCTAGCGCGGCTTGCCCTGCCGATAAAGGGGCGGGTAAAGGAACACGCAATAATATGACTCTGATCCTCGGCCTTGAATCGAGCTGCGACGAAACCGCAGCGGCGCTTGTCGACAGCGATCGGCGCATTTTGGCGCACCGCGTCGCGGGGCAGGAGGCCGAGCATAGCCCGTTTGGCGGCGTCGTTCCCGAAATCGCCGCGCGCGCGCATGTCGACCGGCTCGCCCCGATCGTCGCCGGGGTGCTGGCCGATGCCGGGGTGTCGCTCGCCGATGTCGATGCCATCGCCGCAACCGCCGGACCCGGGCTGATCGGCGGCGTGATGGTGGGGCTGGTGACCGGCAAGGCGCTCGCCCACGCCGCAGGCAAGCCGCTGATCGCGGTAAACCATCTCGAAGGTCATGCCCTGTCACCGCGGCTCGTCGAACCCGGCCTCAAATTTCCCTATGTGCTGCTGCTCGTTTCGGGCGGTCATTGCCAGTTGCTGCTGGTGAAGGGGGTCGGCGATTATCGCCGCCTCGCCACCACGATCGACGATGCCGCGGGCGAAGCATTCGACAAGACCGCCAAGCTGCTCGGGCTCGGCTATCCCGGCGGCCCCGCGGTCGAGCGCATCGCGCAGGACGGCAATCCGCACGCGGTGCCGCTGCCGCGCCCGCTGGTCGGCAGCGCCGAACCACATTTCTCCTTCGCGGGACTCAAAAGCGCCGTCGCGCGTGCTGCCGCCACCGGAGCCCACAGCATCCCCGACCTCGCTGCCTCGTTCCAGCAGGCGGTCGTCGACTGCCTCGTCGATCGCAGCCGCATCGCGCTCGCCGCCTGTCCCGACGCGACCGCATTCGTCGTCGCGGGCGGGGTGGCCGCCAATGGCGCGATCCGCACCGCGCTGACCGATCTTGCCGTACGCCACGACCGGCCCTTCGTCGCCCCACCCTTGTGGCTGTGCACGGACAATGGCGCGATGATCGCCTGGGCCGGGGCCGAGCGCTTTGCCGCGGGGCTTTTCGACGATCTGTCGGTCGCCGCGCGCCCGCGCTGGCCGCTCGATCCCGCTGCAGAAACCGTGCGCGGCGCCGGAGTGAAAGCATGACGTCATATCGGAATTTCGGTGTGATCGGCGGCGGCGCCTGGGGCACCGCGCTGGCGCAGCTGCTTGCCGCCGATGGCGCGCCTGTCCGTCTGTGGGCGCGCGAGGATGATGTCGTCGCTGCGATCAACACTGAACATCGCAACCCCGTCTTTCTGCCCGGCGCCGCGCTGTCGGCCTCGCTCACCGCGACCGGTGCGCTCACCGATATGGCCGCCTGCGACGCGCTGCTCGTCGTCGTGCCGGTGCCGTTCCTGCGCGCGGTGCTCGTCGAGCTGCCCGCGGGCGATGCGCCGCTGATCTTTTGTAGCAAGGGGATGGAGGCAGGCAGCTTTGCCTTCCCGATCGATATGGCGCGCGACCTCGCGCCGCAGCGGCCCCATGCTGTGCTTTCCGGCCCGACCTTCGCGCATGAAGTCGCCGCTGGCCTCCCGACCGCAATCACCCTCGCTGCCAGCGATCCCGACCTCGCCGCCGCCATCGCGGGTGCGATCGCACGGCCGCACTTCCGCCCCTATGTGTCGACCGACGTCATCGGTGCCGAGATTGGCGGCGCGATCAAGAATATCCTCGCCATCGCCTGCGGCATCGTCGACGGCGCCGGGCTTGGGCTCAATGCGCGTGCCGCGCTGATCAGCCGCGGCTTTGCCGAAATGACGCGCTTCGGGCTGGCACGCGGCGCGCAGGCGGAGACGCTGGCGGGACTCGCCGGGCTCGGCGACCTCGTCCTCACCTGCACTTCAGCCAATTCGCGCAATTTTGCGCTCGGTCAGGGGCTAGGGCGCGGGGACGATGCCGCGACGCTGATGGCCGACCGCTGCACCGTCGCCGAAGGCGCGTTCAGCGCGCCCGTCGTCGCCGCCGCGGCGCGCGCCGACGGCATCGACATGCCGATCTGCGACACCGTCGCGCGGCTGGTTGCGGGGGAAACGCGCGTTGCCGACGCCATTCACGCCTTGCTCAGCCGCCCGCTGCGATCCGAGGGTCGGTGAACTTTAGCACAGATTTGCCTGCACCCCCGCATCGCGCTAGACTGCGCGCCGGGGACCAGCAGAAGGGGCGGCGGGCTTGAGCCAGACGGACAGCGCAGCCGCGCCCGCATCGGCAGCAGCCCCCTCGGGGGACGCCGACACCGCCGCGCTCGCCAAGGGCGGGCGCACCAATTTCTTCGGCTTCATCCTGCGTCTCGTCGCGCGCCTGCCGTTCCTCTATGTCGCGGGCCGCTGGTACGGACCCGAAGCGGTCGGACGCTTTGCCTTTGCCGTGCTCGTCATCGAACTGGTCGCGCAGCTCGCGACGCTCGGGCTCAAACGCGGGCTGGCCGAACAGTTGAGCGCGCCGGGCGCCAACCATCGGATGGTGGTTTGGGACGGTATGTTCGTCGCGCTGCTCGCCTCGGCGGCGGGATCGGCGCTACTCTTTCTGCTGCCGCAGCTCATGTATCCCGCGGGCGACGTCGGCGGCGCCGATCGTTGGATGGCGCTGCTCGTCTTTGCCATCGCCGGCACTGACATTGCGCTGGCGGCCTGCGCCTATCGCTTCGACGTCGGCGCAACGGTGCGCGCGCGCGCGATCGTCGAGCCCTGGGTGATCAGCGCCGCCGCCGCGGCTTTCTGGTTCGTATCTGTGCGCGATGGGTTGATGCTGTCCTACGCCGCCGCGATGCTTGGCGCTTTCCTCACCGCGTTGATCCCGATGCTGCGTCATTATGGCGGACCGCGCGGCTGGCAGCCGCACCCCGCCCATCTGATCACAGTTGCGCGGCGCAACGCGCCGCTCGCCGCCGCCGATGCGATCGAATGGGGGACGCGCCGCCTCGACCTGTTCATCCTCGGCCAGTTCACGTCGCCGACGATCTACGGCATTTATTACATGGCGCAGCAGGTCGCCTCGCTGCCGCAAAAGCTGAAAACCAGCTTCGAGCCGATCCTTGGCCCCGTCATCACCCGCAACCTCGCCGAAAACCGGCTTGCCGCCGTGGCGGCACAGGTCAGCCAGGTCGGCTTCTGGATCATCGCCGCGCAGGCCGGGGTCGCGCTCGCGCTCGGCATCCCGGGCGAGGCGGTCATGGGCCTCGTTGGCCCCGAATTCGTCAGCGGTACTGCGGCGCTCGCCTTCCTGCTCGCCGCCGAGGTCGTCGCCGCGACCGCGGTCGTCAGCGAGGCGGCGCTGGTCTATGTCGCGCGCCACCGTAACCTTTTGATCAGCATGGCGACGTTGGCGTTGCAGGCGATATTCAGCGTCATGCTGATCCTGATCGCCAAATCGATGGGCTGGCCGCCGATCACCTACGCCGCCGCTGTCGCCCTTGCACTGATGCTGGCGTTGGGTTTCGCGTCGGTGGTGAAGGCGCGGCTGCTCGCGCATGTGCTGCAGGCGCCCGTCAACAGCCTGCGCTGGGCGCTGGTGTGGGCGACCGCTGGCGCCGCGATCCTCGGCTGGGGCGCGACGCAGCTGCCCGAATGGGCCGAGCTGCTGATCGGCGTGCCGGTGATCCTCGGCATCTATTCTTGGCTGATCTGGACCCGCGGTTTCGGCCCCGCCGATCGCGCGCTGTTCAAAAAACACCCCGAAGCGGCGGACGCCGAGCCCGCCGCCACTTAGGGCCAGGCGCTATTTACTTCACCGCGTCCTGCGCGGCATCGCCGACATTCTGCGCCGCGTCGCCCACCTTCTGCGCAGCTTCGGTAATCGCGCCGGTCTCGGCTTTTTCGTTGCCCAGAAACTGGAACGCGAAGAATCCTGCCACCGCCAGCACGACGAGCAGGATCAGGCCCATGCCCAATCCGCCGCCGCGCCGCGGTTCGCGATCGATGATCGTCGTCGTGTGCGTCGTCCCGTCGGGCGCGCGCGTTTCGTGAATTTCGTCGGCCATATCATCCTCCTGTACCATTCATCTGGCGCATAGGACGCGTTGGCTGGCCGAAAGTTCCTAGCCCAGCCGTTCGGCGACCTTTGCGCGCAGGTCGGTCTGGGCGCGCGGGCCGACTTGGGCGATGATTTCGCGCGCGCACAGCGCGCCCATCGTCAGGCAATCGGCGATCGGGCGACCTTCGGCCAAACCCGACAGGAATCCGGCCGCGAACAAATCGCCCGCCCCGGTCGTGTCGACGACATCGTCGATCGGCTCGGCACCGACATCGGTGCGTTCGCCGCCCGTCACCGCGACCGCGCCATGCTCGCCGCGCGTCGCGACAAGCAGGGGCACCTCGGCGGCCACCTTGGCCAGCGCGGTTTCGAAATCGCCTTCCTGCGCCAGTTCGAGCAGCTCGGCCTCATTGGCGAACAGGATGTCGATCTCGCGCGCCGCGGTCATGCGGCGGAAATCCTCGCCATGCCCGGCGACGACGAAGGTGTCGGAGAGGGTGAAAGCAACGCGGCGGCCCGCCGCCTTGGCGAGCCCGATCGCTTCGGCCATCGCCGCGCGCGAGGCATCGGCGTTCCACAAATAGCCTTCGAGATAGAGGATGTCGGCGTCGGCGATCAGCGCCGCGTCGAGCGATTCGCGGCCCAGATTCTGCGACGCACCCAGGAAGGTGTTCATCGTCCGCTGGCCGTCGGGGGTGACGAGGATCAGGCAGCGCGCGGTCGGCGCGCCACCGGCCTGCGCCGGGGTATCGAACGCGACCCCCAGTGCGGTGAGGTCATGGGTGAACACATGCCCCAGCTGATCGTCGGCGACCTGACCGATAAAGCCGCAGCGGCGCCCCAGCGCCGCCATGCCCGCCAAGGTGTTCGCCGCGCTGCCGCCCGACATTTCGATCGCCGGACCCATCGCCGCGTACAGCCGCTCGGCCTCGTCGGCGTCGATCAGCCGCATCGACCCCTTGACCAGATTTTCACGTTCGATCAGCGCGTCGTCGGCGCGGGCAAGGACGTCGACGATGGCATTGCCGATGGCAACAACGTCGAAACGGGCGGTGGCGGCCATAAAATATCCTGTGATGGGCGGGAAAAAGTTGCCGCGCTTTAGGGATGCGGGCCGATCAAGGCAAGCGCAGCGCTTGACGCGCGCCCCGCCCCCTCGCATCCCCCAACCATGACCCGCGCCATCCACGCCTTTCTGCTTGCGCTCCGCGATCTGCCGCAGCGGGGCGTGCTGCGCATCCTGCTGCAAAGTCTCGCGCTCACCCTGCTTCTGCTGATCGTTATGGGTGCCGCGATCTATTTCGCGGCGCGCTGGGCGCTCGATCATTGGCAATGGCTGGGCGCGTCCGAGCGCGACATGGCGGGGATCCTTATGGTGCTCGCGATCATCGCCGGCAGCTGGCTGTTGTTCCGCGCCGTCGCGATCGTTGTCGTCGGGCTGTTCGCCGATGCCATCGTCGCCGACGTGGAAGGACGCCATTATCCCGCCGCGGCGGCGCGCGCGGTCGACGTTGGCTGGCAGCAGAATATCCGCCTCTCGCTTGCGTCGGTGGTGCGGCTGATCGGCGGCAACCTGCTCGCGCTGCCGGTCTATATCGTGCTGCTCGTCACCGGCATCGGCACACCGATCTTTGCGCTGTTCGTCAACGGCCTGCTGCTCGGCCGCGATCTCGAGGCGATGGTGCTGGCGCGCCACCCCGACCGCCCGCGGCTCGACCGGCCCGCGCGCTGGTCGCTCGGGCTGCTGTCTGCCGCAAGCTTTGTGGTCCCCATCGCCAATCTGTTGGCGCCAATCGTCAGCGCCGCTATGGCGGTCCATATGCTTCACTTGCGGAGCGGGGACCAGAAAAGATGATCAACAACAGCCGCTTGGCGATATTCACCGGGCTTGCCCTGCTGCTCGGCGGCTGCGCCGGCAACGCGATTCCGCGCGCCACCCCGCCCAAGGCCGCGCCGTCCGCAGGTCCTATCACCGCGCCGCGTCCGATACAGACCAACAGCCTGATCGGCCGCTCCGCCAATTCGGCGCTCAGCCTGTTCGGCAAGCCGCGCCTTGACGTCGCCGAAGGCGCAGCGCGCAAATTGCAGTTCGCGGGCGCCGCCTGCATCCTCGACATCTATTATTACGCACCGAAACAAGGCGCCGACGCGCTTGCGACCCATGTTGACGCGCGCACCCCCGACGGCCGCGATGCCAATGTGCCAAGCTGCATCGAGGCGCTGCGCCGTTAAGTAGGCGTCACGACGCCAGTTCATCCAGCGCCCAGCGCGCCGCATCCGCCACCATCGGTGTGTCATCCTCGCTCAGCCGCTCCAGCGCCGGCCGAAAGCCCGCATCGCCGCTGTTTCCTGCTGCTATTGCGGCGTTACGGACCATCCGCCCGCGCCCGATTCGCTTGATCGGCGACCCCGCAAACACCTGCCGGAACCCCGCATCGTCGAGCGCGAGCAGGTCGGCGAGCGACGGCGCGACGAGTTCGGCGCGCGGCAGGAAGGCGCGGTGTGCCTGCGCGGTCTCGGCGAACTTGTTCCACGGGCACACCGCCAGACAATCGTCGCAGCCATAGACGCGGTTGCCGATCCCGCGGCGCAGTTCGAGCGGGATCGGTCCGTCATGCTCGATCGTCAGATAGGAAATGCAACGCCGTGCATCGACCCGATAGGGCGCGGGAAACGCCTGCGTTGGGCAAGCGTCCTGACAGGCGGTACAGCTACCGCAGCGGTCGCGCCCCGGTTCATTCGGCGCCAGCGCCAGCGTCGTATAAATCGCCCCGAGGAACAGCCAGCTGCCATGCTCGCGGCTGACCAGATTGCTGTGCTTGCCCTGCCAGCCGAGCCCCGCCGCCGCCGATAGCGGCTTTTCCATTACCGGCGCGGTATCGACGAACACCTTGAGCTCGGTTTCGGGGACTTCGGCGACCAGCCAGCGTGCGACCGCCTTCAGCGCTTTTTTGACGACGTCATGATAGTCACCGCCCTGCGCATAGACCGAGATCCGCCCGCGACCCGGATGATCGGCAAGCGCCAGCGGATCGTGCGCCGGGGCATAGCTCATCCCCAGCGCAATCACCGACCGCACCTCGGGCCACAGCGCCTGCGGCGATCCGCGCTGCGCGGCGCGGCTTTCCATCCAGATCATGTCGCCGTGGCGCCCTTCGGCGAGCCACTGGTTCAGTCGTTCGGCGGTCTGCGGCGCCGCATCGGCGTCGGCGATCCCGAACGCAACGAAACCATGCGCGCGCGCCACCGCCGCCAGACGGTTTTCCAGCGAAGGCGTTTCGTTAGGCAAGGCTTCGGCAACCATTGCCGCTCTATACGCGAGCCGTCCGTCCGTGCCATAGCTTGCGGATGATCAGATCAGGGACCGAGATTTGAACGATTTCAGCGTCGAGGCGATCGGCCTCACCAAATATTTCGGCGATTTCAAGGCGGTCGATAACGTCAGCCTGACGGTGCCGACGGGCAGCATCTATGGCGTGCTCGGCCCCAATGGCGCGGGCAAGACCACCAGCCTGCGCATGACCCTAGGGATTATCGACCCCGATGAAGGCAGCAGCCGCGTCTTTGGCGAACGGCCGCAGGCGGTGCGCCACCGCATCGGCTATCTCCCCGAAGAACGCGGGCTTTATCCGGGGATGAAAGCGCGCGAGGCGATCGCCTTCATGGGCGCGCTGCGCGGGCTCGACTGGTCCGAGGGCCGCCGCCGCGCCGCGACCTTCATGACCGAACTCGGGCTCGAACGCGTGATCGACGAAAAAATCCGCAAAATGTCGAAGGGCATGGCGCAGATGATCCAGCTGATTGGATCGATTGTCCACGCCCCCGACCTCATCGTCCTCGACGAACCTTTCTCCGGGCTCGACCCGGTCAATCAGGAACGGCTCGAAATGCTCGTCCGCCGCGAGCGCGACCGCGGCGCGACGATCCTGTTTTCGACCCATGTCATGGCACATGCCGAGCGCCTGTGCGACCGGCTGGCGATCATCGCTCGGTCGCAGCGCCGCTTCGAAGGCACGGTCGACGACGCGCGCGCGCTGCTGCCGATGCAGGTGCGCTACACCCCGCGCGCCGACGCCGACGCCGCAGCGATTGCCGCGCTGCTCCCCGCCGGTGCCGAACCGCGCGGCGACAGCTGGTTCTTCCCGATCGAAGACGCCGATGTCGAACCGCTGCTGGCGCGGATCACGGGCAGCGGCCTCGGCGTTGCGGGGCTGTCGATTACCCGTCCCGCGCTCCACGACGCTTTTGTCCACATCGTCCGCCAGGTCGATGCGAGTTTCGACGCCGATGCGCGCACCGACGCAGTTGAAGAGGCGCTGGCATGACCCCCTTCCTCAAGAATATGCTCGTCATCGCGCGCCGCGACTTTCTGGCGATCGTCGCCACCCCGACCTTCCTGTTGTTCCTGCTCGCGCCGCTGTTCATGGTCGGCATGGGACTCGCGGGAGGCATGGGCGCCTCGCAGCTCGCCGACAGCGCGCGCGGTGCCGGGCGCATCGTCGCGGTGGTCGGCGCCGACGATGTCGAGGCGCTGCGCGCCGCCGACGCGCGTCTGCGCGCGAGCGTGGCGCGCCGCGTGCCGGTGCTCGAGGTCCGGATCGCCAGCCCCGCCAGCACCGACCCGGTCGCCATCGCGCGCGAAAAGGGCAGCGACACCTACGCCGTGCTCAGCGGCCCGCTCGCCGCCCCGCGCATCGTCGAGCGCGAGGCGGACAGCAACGCGGGCCATTATCTCGCGCTGCTCGCCGACGATGTGCTGCGATCGAAGGCCGCAGGGCCGCTACCTCCCGTGGCACCCAAATTCGAAGCCTTGTCGAGCGGCGGTACCAGCATCGCGCTCCAGCAATCCCTGGGCTTTGGCGCGGTTTTTATCATCTTCCTGCTCACCCTCCTCCTTGCGGGCCAGACGGTCAGCTCGCTCGCCGAGGAAAAGGGCAACAAGGTCATCGAAATCCTCGCCGCCGCGGTCCCGCTCGAAAGCGTCTTTCTGGGCAAGCTGCTCGGTTTCCTAGGCGTTGCGGTGCTGTTCATCGCCTTCTGGCTTGTGATGGCGCTCGCCGGTGGACTGATCGCCGCGCTGCAGATCGACCCGACCGCGCTCGCGTCGATGCAAAGCGCCAGCAAAGCCACCGCCGCCCTCACCGCGGCACCCGCGACCGGCTGGCCCTTTTTTCTCGGCATGGGTTTTGTCTATTTCATCCTGTCCTTCCTGCTGCTCGGCGCGGTGTTCCTCGGCGTCGGCGCGCAGGCGGCAACGGTGCGCGAAATCCAGATGCTCAGCCTGCCGATCACGATCTTTCAGGTCGGCATGTTCAGCCTGTCGACCGCGGCGGCCAGCGCCCCGGGCAGCAGCCTGTCGACGATCGCACAGATTTTCCCCTTCTCGTCACCACTCGCGATGGCGGCGCGCGCCGCGACCGATGACAGCAAGGCGGTCCACCTCCTCGCGCTCGGCTGGCAGGCCATCTGGGTCGCGCTCGTCATCTTCCTCTCGGTCCGCCTCTTCCGCGCCGGGGTGCTGAGCGGCGGCAGCAGCTGGAAATTCTGGCGGCGCGGCAAACGGACCGCAGCGCTTGCCGCCAGCGCCACCGCCACGATTAGCGACCACCGTCCATAAAATCGTCATCCCGGCGGAAGCCGGGATCTCGCCGCTGCGGCGACACGCTAGGGTGAGATCCCGGCTTTCGCCGGGATGACCAAAAAGTTGTGGCTGGTACCCGCTGCGCTCCACGTCCCCTCATTGACAAAGCTGTAAATAGTGGCATTCTGCAACTGAATCGGCCGCGCGATGACGGCTGGACGGAGGATAGCCATGGCCACCCAAATTCGCACCGCCCCCGAAATCGCCAACCCGCTCGACGTCAGCCGCGCCGAATTGTGGAGCGAGGACCGCTGGCAGGAACCGATGCGCCAGCTGCGCGCCGAATCGCCGATCTATCATTGCGAGGATTCGAAATTCGGCCCCTATTGGTCGGTGACCACCTATAAACCGATCCAGCATATCGAGGCGCTGCCCAAGATTTTCTCCTCATCGTGGGAATATGGCGGGATCACCGTCGCCGGCGACGGGGTCGAGCATCTGAAAGAGGGCGAGATCCCGCTGCCGATGTTCATCGCGATGGATCCGCCGCAGCATACCGCGCAGCGCCGCACCGTCGCCCCGGCCTTTGGCCCCTCTGAAATCGAGCGCATGCGCGCCGACACCGTCGCGCGCACCGCAGCGCTCATCGACACCCTGCCGATCGGCGAAGCGTTCGACTGGGTCGAAAAATTGTCGATCGAGCTCACCACCGACATGCTCGCCATCCTGTTCGATTTTCCCTGGGAAGAACGCCACCGGCTGACCGCCTGGTCCGACGCGCTCGGCGATATCGAATCGTTCGACACCACCGAACAGCGTCAGGCGCGGACCGCCAAGGCGTTTGAAATGGGCGCCGCGTTCAAGGAATTGTGGGACCGCAAGGCGCTGAACCCCGGCGAACACGACCTCATCTCGATCATGCTGCAATCCGACGCGATGAAGCATATGAGCGAGCATGAATTCATGGGCAATCTGATCCTGCTCATCGTCGGCGGCAACGACACGACGCGCAATTCGATGTCGGCCTACGCCTATGGCCTGCACTGTTTCCCCGAAGAACGCGCCAAGCTCGAGACGAACCATGATCCCGAACTTGCGGTCAACGCGATGCACGAAATCATCCGCTGGCAGACCCCGCTCGCGCATATGCGCCGCACCGCGATGGAAGATACCGAGCTGTTCGGCCACCAGATCAAGAAGCGCGACAAGATCGCGCTATGGTATGCCTCGGCCAACCGCGACGAGAGTGTCTTTCCCGACGGCGACCGGATCATCGTCGACCGCGAGAACGCGCGCCGTCACCTGGCCTTCGGCTATGGCATCCACCGCTGCGTAGGCGCCCGCGTCGCCGAATTGCAGCTCACGACGCTGATCTCCGAAATGCAAAAGCGCCGCCTGCGCGTCAATGTGCTCGCCGAGCCCGAGCGCGTGAACGCCAGCTTCGTCCACGGCTATCGCCATATGCAGGTCGAGCTGGAGAAATATTGACGCCGCTTGAAACCTGGCGCCACCAAGCCACGTATCTAGCGTGAAGGCCCGGCCATCGGGTCAGGAGTCCGCCATGATCGATCGCCGTTACCTGCTCGCTGGCCTCGCCCTTGGTGGCGGCGTTATCGCCGCACCGATGCTGTTCGCCAAATCGTCGCGCCCGCAGGCCGCTCCGGGCTGGCGGCTCAGCGACGCCGAATGGAAAAAGCGCCTGACCGCCCAGCAATATTATGTGCTGCGCGAAGCAGGCACCGAACGCCCGTTCAGCCATCCACTCGACAAGGAAAAGCGCGCCGGTACCTTCGTCTGCGCGGGCTGCGCGCTGCCGCTCTATTCCAGCAAGACGAAATATGACAGCAAGACCGGCTGGCCCAGCTTCTGGGCACCGCTGAAGGGCGGGATCGCGATGTCGACCGACTATGATCTCGGCTATGCGCGCACCGAAGTCCATTGCAAACGCTGCGGCGGTCATGTTGGCCATGTCTTCAACGATGGCCCGAAACCGACCGGCAAGCGCTACTGCATGAACGGCACCGCACTGACGTTCCGCCCCGCCTGACGTTGCGGCGTCACTTCGTCGCGGGCTTGACCCGCCACACCGACAGTCCCGCGCGCGACGCAACCGGCACCGCTTCGAGCCACGTCGGCGGTTCCCCGGCGTAAAGCTGGGCCGCCAGCGCGTCCGTGCGAGCGCTGCGATATTGGGCAAAGTCATTGGCCGTCCGGCAAAAGACAACCAGCGTCGCGCCGTTCTTGCGAACCAGCGCCTCCGCCTTGGCGGGATCGCCTGCAAAGGCCCGGATGCTGTCCGCCATCGCATCCTTGTTGCGGTGGTGCGGCGTCGCGACCAGACGGTGCCGGGTCCAGAAAATCACCGGCGCGCCTAGGTCTATCGGCGTCAGGATCGTCGTCGTTGGCACGCGATCGAGCGCCGCGATCGCCGCTGGATCGAGGCAGGTTCCAGCGTACCGCGCCGGCGCGACTTCGTCTTTAGCCTGAGCCTGCAAGGCCGGGAAGACCAGCCCGAGCCCCGCGGCGACCGCGATGCTGCCGAACAACGGCAGGGTCAGCGACGCCAGCGCCGATGCCAGCACGCGCGGGATTGTCGCCTGAATGGTCCGCGCCCGGCCCCAGACACGCAGCCCAAGCCAGGCGCAGCCGGGCAAGGCAAAGATATGGGCGGTCGACACGCTGCGCAGCACGAGCAGCGACAGGGCGGTCGCCCCCGCCAGCGCAACGATCACCGTCGTCCACGCCTTGCGATCGTCGGCGCCCGCGCAGCCGCGCCACGCCAAAAACGACCCGACCAAACCGGCGATCGACGGCACAAGCACAAAAATGGCGTCATAACCGCGCGATGCCCACAAGGGCTGGCCTTCGAGGACATTCTTGTACCAATATTCGACGACGAGGGGATCGAGCGAGGCAAACGGACCCTTCGCGCAGACTGGTTCGGTTCCTACCAGCGCCCCCGCTGCCGCCAGCCCCGCGACGCCCAGCAGCGCAAGACGAAGCCACACCGACCCCGGATTGGCGCGCACGACGGCGAAGGTCGCCGCGGCCGCCACTACGAACGCGGCCATATAGGGCGCCGACAGCGAATCGCACCACGTACCGGTCAGGCCGACCGGACCGCGCGTGACGAACTGCAGGAGGATCGCACCGCCGGCGAGCGCGCCAAGGTAACCGCACAGCCGGTCGCGATCGGCGGCGCGCGCATGCAAAGCCCAGCGCAGCGCCGCGAGCGCGGCGAACAGCGCGACGATCGGCAATCCTTCAATCGATACCGCCAGCAAAGCCGCGGCGAAAAACCCGCCCCACAGCCCGCCGCTCCAACTCGCTGTCCGCAGCGCCTGCGCCATGATCAGCATCGCGAGCAGGATTTGCCAGCCGTGATGATCGACCCGGAGCGGGCGGAACTGCATCACGATGAAACCCGACATAATCAGGAACAGCGGCAAGACATAGGCGATCCGCCGATCGGACAGACCGCGATAGCCCAGCGCGCATGCGGCGCTCAGCGCGGCGCCCAGCATCGGTGGCCATAACGTCATTGTGATACGTTCGGCCATCACTTGCCCGAATAACGGTTCGAGGATGAGGATGCCGAGTGCCAGCGGTGCATCGACGATCCGCGACCAGTGCATCAGCACCCCGCCGCCCGCCGGATTGACGCGATATTGCTTGAGATCCCACCAGCTTTGGCCGGCCAGCAGGTCGCGGACCTGCGCCATGCGCATCGCGTCGTCGGTGTCGCCCAGATCGAGCGCGACGATCGCTGGCCAATTGGCCATGATCGCGATCAGGCTCATCGCGCCCCAGATCAGCAGCGCGATGCGCACCGGTGTGAGCCGCGGCCCTAAAGCCTTCTCGCCAGGCGGCGCCGCGCTGGCCGCAGACAACGCAGCCGCATCGATCACGCCGCAGCGGCCCGGAACACGATATGGCGGCGCAGCAAGTAGGTGGTCTGGAAACTGACGATGATCGCGGCCAGTTTGGCAAGGCGCGGATCGAGACCGAGCGCGCTGCCAGTGCCGACGATCGCCGTCGTGACGGCAAGACCGACCAGCGCCGATCCAACGAACAACATCTTCTGGCGGTGCCGCTCACCGGTACCGCGCGCCGCGGCGCCGTCGGCAAAGACCAGGCGGCTCGATACCAGCCAGTGGACCAGGATCCCGGCGCAATAACCGACCGCCGACGCTGCCATCGGCGACAGCCCGGAATCGAGCAGCAACAGGAACAGCGCTGCATCGCTGCCCAGCGCAAGCACGCTGGCGAGCAGATAGTTCAGCCAGCGAATTTCGCCGCGGCGGATCGATCCGATCAGTTTGTTGACAGGGAGCATGGCAAGAACCCCTCCGGCCAAAGCCTCAGGCGGCCTTCGTCACGCGCGCCGGAACATCGCGAACCGACGCCAGCGCCGCCTGTTCGCCCTCGGTGCCGCTCTCATGATATTCGGCATCTTCGTTGACGCCCCAGATGTCATAGACCCGCTCGCCCGCGACGATATTGCGGACCGTCAGCATCGCGGTCATCATCGCATGATCCTGGTTGTTATAGCGATGCATGCCATTGCGCCCGACCATGTGCAGCGTCGGATAGCGCGCCTCCAGCTCGCTGCGCATCGTCTCGACATGCGCGGCATAATCATCGTCATAGACCGGATAGGCCTTTTCCTGCCGCACCACCGCGCCGCCGACAACATCCTTGGGATCGCACAGGCCAAGGATCGCCATTTCCTTCGTCGCCAAGGCAATCAGATCGTCGTCGCTCGACGCCCACAGCCCGTCACCCTCAAAGCAGAAATATTCGAGGCCAACGCACGCGAGATCAGGATCGGGCACCATTTCGGGCGACCAGCTGCGGAAATTCTGTACCCGGCCGACCTGCACCTTGCTGTCGTGGATATAGATCCAGTTATCGGGGAACAGATCCTCCGACCGGATTTTCAGCGCGACGGTCAGAAAGTCGCGATATTTCAGCTTCGGCGCCGCGTTCAGCGCGCAGGCTGGCAGCGGGTGGATGCGTGCCGCCAGTTCGCGCATCGGCGCCGAGCTGATCACATGCGCCGCGTCGATCACGACGTCGCCGTCCGGGCCATTGGCGGTCAGCCGCCAGCGCCCGCTCACCTGATCCTGTGTCAGCTGCTTGAAACTGTGCGCCATCAGCACATGGTTGCCGCCCGCGACCACCTTGTCGCGCGCCGCATCCCACATCATACCCGGGCCAAGCCGCGGATAACGAAAGGTTTCAAGCAAGGTCTTGGTCGCCATGCCGTCGTTCGGGCGCTTGTTCAGGCCGAAGCTGCGCTTCAGCCCGTCGAGCACCGCGGCGCCGAGGCTCAGCCCCTTGATGCGCTGCGCCGCCCAGTCGGCCGACATTTCGTCGCATGGCATACCCCACACCTTCTCGGTATAGGTTTTGAAAAAGATCGAATAGAGCTTCCGTCCGAACTGGTTGATCGTCCAGTCCTCGAAACTGCGAACATTCTTGTTCGGCAACAGCTTCGCTTGCGCATAGCTCACCATACACAGCGTCGAGCGGATGATGCCCAGATTCCACAGCGCCTCGAACGCGCGCAGCGGATAGGAATAGAATTTGCCTTCGTAATAGATGCGGCTCATCCGCGGGCGCTGGATGAAGTCGTCGGGCAGAATCTCGTTCCACAGATCGACGACTTCCTGACTCTTCGAAAAGAAACGGTGGCCACCGATGTCGAAGCGAAAGCCCTCATGCTCCACCGTCCGGCTGATCCCGCCGACATAAACCGGATCCTTCTCGATAACCGTGACCTTATAACCCTGTTGGGTCAGCTGATAGGCAGCGGTCAGCCCCGCCGGGCCCGCGCCAATGATGGCGACATCGGCGCTGGTCGGACGGTTTTTCGAAATACGGGCGTCGGTCACTGAATATTCCCCCACAGACAGATTGGGCTCTAACTGGCGCAGGACGCGCTAAAAAATGGTTAACGTGACGGTAGGAAATCATTCTCGACCGCAGAATTCAGCGGTCGAGGACGCTCGCGCGGCGGCAGGATCCGATAGACGCTGAACGCTCCCGACGAGAGCCGCCGATCGAGGATCAGCCAACCCACCGGCTTTCCCTGCACCAGCTGCGCAGCAAGGCCGCCGGGCGCCTCTTTCGCGAAGCGCTGCATTTCGGGCAGGCCCAGGCAAGCGACCAGATATCGGGCGCGCTCGCTGCGAACGATCGGCTCGGCCGCCGCAGGCGCGGCGGTAAAGGCCGCGATGATCCGGTGCATGGCGTGCGCATTCCGATGATGACCGGTCGCCACGACGCTGTGCCGGGTACGGACGAGCAACGCGGGACCAATATCGATCGGCGCGAACACGTGGGTCGGCGGCATCCGGTGCAATGCACCGAGCGCAGCCAAGGTGGGACATTTTCCTACGTCTTGCCCCTCGCTCGCCGACGCACCGGCGATCGCAAATGCCAGCTTCGCGCCCAGCGCGGCATCGACCCCTGGTATAGCCGCAAAGATCAGCAAGATCGACGCGACCCGGCCGGCCAGCGACCGCCGTTGCCGACTCCAGTGCCACAAACCGATCGCCATTGCCGCAAAGGCAGGGATCAGGAACGCGTGGGTCGTCGCGCCCATCCGGGTCACAAAAAGGGACATCAAGGCGCTGGCCAATATAATTGCGGCGGCGCGCGTCCAATTCTCTGCGAATATATCGCGGCGACTCTGGCGCCACGCCCACGCCAGCGCCGCAAGTCCGACCAGCGTCGGCGCGAGATACAGCATCGCATAGGGCAATTGCTGGGCCCAGATCGGTCGCCCCTCGTACACAAGGTCGTACCAATAGTGTTGCACGAGCGGATCGAGCGTACCGAAAGGCCCGGAAAGACACGGCTTGCCCATCAGGACAAACACCACCCCGCCAAGGATTGCCGCCACCGCAAGGCCGACTACGCGATGCAGTATCGACCGTGACAGAAGCACGGGAGCCTGGGTCCACGCGCAGCTAACCGCCGAAGCTGCGGCAGCAGCAGCCGCATAGGGCAGCGAAAAACTGTCGCAATACACCGTCAGCGTAGAGAGCGTCCCGCGCATTGCCAGCAGCCAGATGACAGGCAAGCCCATCAAACCAAAGGTAAAACCGGCGAAGCGCCGCGACGTTGCCGGATCGCGCAGCCAGTCATAAGCAAACAGCCCGCCGAAGATCGCCAGATAGGGCAGTCCTTCCAACGAAATCTCGACGTGTAGGGTGGCAATTGCTGCCGCGGTCAGGCCGTTGACAAATGTTGCGGGCCGCAATGCGATCCACAACATCGCAACCGACAACAGGAGTTGCCAGCCATGGTGGTCGATACGCATCGGTGCAAAAAACTGCAGAAAGGTCACGCCGGTGAAAGCGATCAACAGCCCCACAACGACCATTTGCCGACCGCCCAGCAAGGTCAGGATCCGGCCAAGGAGCATGAATAGCGGCAGGATCAGCAGCAAGGGCTGAAACGCAAGCGCCCAGCGCTCGCCCGCAACCTCCCCCAGCAGCGGTTGCAACAACAGGATGAGGCCCGCGATCGACGCATCGACGAAACGCGACCAGTGCATCAATCCGCCGCCCTCACTTGGGTTGACGCGATATTGCGTAACATCGAACCAGCTCTGTCCGGCGATCAGGTCGCGCACCTGCGCCAACCGCATTGCATCGTCGGGGTCGGGGTAGCGAAATTGAAGGACGGCATCCTGCAGGCCTGCCAGGCTGAACGCGACGAGGGCGAGCCATAGCAGCACCGCGAAACCATCGGTGCCGATGCGCGCGAAAAGCTGCCGCGTAGAGCCTGTCTGCTGCATTGCTCTTATCACCCATCCATCGGCGACCGCCCGGATCGCCCCACGCCCGATCGCAGGTCAAGGCTGGGTCCCGCTGTGACCAAACATGGCTAAGGATCCCTTAATTCGGGATCGCGATTCCTTCCGACAGGGACTTTCGCGGCTTGGGCCGCCGCCCATCTTGCGATAATCTTGGCCCCCAAGGAGGCACAACATGGCAGGCGGTCTGGCAATTGTCTTGAGCGGCGGCGGCGCCAAGGGAGCGTTTCAGGTCGGGGTCGTCCACGAACTCGTCGTTAATCGCGGGGTACGCCTCGATATTGTCGCCGGGGTATCGACCGGCGCCATCCAGGCACTCGGCGTCGCGCAGGACAATGTGCCGGGACTGCTCGACGCTTGGCTTGGCATCCGCGGCAACAGCTCGATCTACAAGTCGCGCCCGCTCGGGGTTGTCGGCGGGCTGCTCGGCAAGGATGCGATTTATGACACCGCGCCGCTCAAACGCATGCTCAAGAATTTCGCCGATGACGCAAAACTGCGCGCGAGCGGGCGCAAGCTGCTGCTCGGCGTCGTCAATCTCGGCACCGGCACCTATCGCAGCATCGACGAGAGCGTGCCCGGCATCCACAATTGGGTCTATGCCAGCTGCGCGATGCCGCTGTTTTTCGACCCGCTGAAAACGCGCGCAACCGACGGAACCGAGGAACAATGGGTCGACGGCGGGGTGCGCGACGTGACCCCGCTCAGTGCCGCGCTCGACATGAACCCGCGCGGCGTGATCGCGGTGCGCGCTTCCCCCGCGCCGCGATCCGGGGCGGTCCGCACCTTCCCCAACCTGATCAAGATCGGACTACGCGCCGTCGATATCCTCCAGTCCGAAGTCTCCGCAAACGACGTGGCGAACGCCGCACTGATCAACGACCTGATCGCCGCGCGCGAAGCCCAGCTGCGCGCGCTGCAACAGGAAGGCATCGGCGGCGCGCAGGCCGCCCGCATCCTCCGCCCGCTCGACGTCCAGATCTCCCGCTACCGCTTCGCGCCGATCCGCATCATCGAGCCGGAGGAGGAAGTTGCCGAAACGCTTGAGTTCGATCCCGCGAAAATCCGAGCCGCGATCGACGCCGGCCGCCGCGCCGTCGATCGCGAATGGGATGCGCTGGAGCCTCTACTGAGCTGAGAGATGTGCGCGGCGGATTGCGACCAAAACTAGCCGTCGCCCCCGCGAAGGCGGGGGCCGCAAGCAGCCTTTTCAAGCGGAGCTGCGTAAACCGCCAGCGGCCCCCGCCTTCGCGGAGGCGACGATAGGGCGCAAACGTCCGCTTTTCACCCCATTTCGGAAGTTCGCGTAACAATTGGATTTGCCAGCGGCAGGGTTTGCGCCTGCAACCTCCGGTTGTAACCGGTGCGTCTGAATATTCCGCCACGCTGGCACTTGACCTGTAGCAGGCTTTCTTGCGGTGGACGAGAGTCCGCTTACCAACCCAAAGCAGACCATAGCCGCCTACAATCCCGCATCCGGCGGCCCGCGCGCGCCATTGCCCTCACCCGTCACCGTCTCGGCCTGCATCGCTACATCGCGCGGCACCGGCTTTAGCGCCAGCGTCCCCAGCCGCACCCGCGGGGTAGCCTTTCCCGGCGCCGCGCTGATCGCAAAACCGCCGTCGAGCCGCAACGCCGCCGCCGACGCCTTGCCCAGCCGCACTGTATAGCGCCCGTAAGCGACGCTTTCGAAAAGGAAATAGCCGTCGAATTCGGTCAGCGTAATCGCGCGCACCCGCCCTTCGGCATCGACCAGCTCCAGACCGAGCCCTTCGATCGGATTGCCGCCGTCGCGGCGCAGCGTCCCCTCGATCTCGCCCGCCGCGACCATCGGCAACGCGACGCGCGTCGCGACACCCGGCCGCGGCGTGACCACCACGCCCGGCAGCGCGGGCTGAACATAGGGATCGGGCAAGCTACCGGCGTCAATGCCGATCAGCACCGGGCGGAAGGGCTCCAGTCCGTCGATAGCCCCCTGACCATCCTTGCCGGTCTCTTGCTCGATATAGGCATGGCCCGCGGTCAGCGGCACGCCCGCCAGCGCTGCTTCGCCGACTTGGCGGATGCCGTCGCCATTGTCATCCATCCACACGTCGGCGATCACCTGGCCGCGGCTTGCCAGCTTCTCGCTCGACACCCGCCAGCCGCCATTCGGCTTTGGCCCGAAGCTGAAGGCGAGCGAGAGCGACGCCGCGACCGATCCGTCGCTCGCGACCTCGCCGAAACCGCTTAGCTGTAACCTGTTGAAACGGCGTGTATATCCGGCACCGACGCGCGCGCGTTCGAGTCCGCGATCATAGCCGAGCTCGGCGCGCCATTCGGCGTCACCCTTCCCTGCCCATTCGCCGATCAGCGCCACGCGCGTGTCGCTGCTGTCGCCCGACAGCGCAAAGCGCGCCTCACCCCGCAGGCGGACGCGCCCGATCCGGGCATTGGCGAGCAGGCTGGCGGTCAGATTGTCGGGTGGGTCGGGACCGATCGGCACCTTGGTCCGGCTCCAGTCGAGCTGGCCGGTAAAGGTCAGCGCGCGAAAGCTCGCCGACGCGCGCGCGCTGGCTTCCAGGCTGGATATTCCCGACCGCCGATCGATCTGGCGGACATCGAAATGCAGTGGCAACACAGTCTGCCCCAGCTTGACCGACTGATCGACCGAAATCGAATAGAGGCCATTGATATTGCCCAGGAAACGATCCGAGACAAAGCCGTTCCAGCCGCGCATCGCGTCGGCGCGGACATAGGTTTCGCCGAACCCCGCGAGCCAGCTGGCGCGCACCGCGCCGCCGCCATCGTCGGCGTAACTACCGCCGACCTCGAGCAGGGTCGGGCCGAGCGAGCGGCGCAGCGCCACCTCGGCATAATTGCGCCGGACGTCCTCGATCATCAGGCTGTGCGCATAAGCGGCGACCGACGTGCGTGCATCGAGCCCGCGTTCGGCGCCCAGCGTGCCGCGCCAGCCGCGCCGGAACGGCCCTCGCCGCCGCCCGCCAAATTCGATCAGGTCGGCATTTTCCTGCGCAAACCCCGCCCAATACCAGGTCTGCTGCGGCGGGATCGAGTCCATCCCTACCTGCACCTGCTTGATTTCGCGCCGGATTTGCCCCTGCGGGCCGTACAGCACGATTTCAAAGCGGTTCGAGCCATATTGCAGCGGCACGTCGAGAAATTCGTAGCGGCCGTCGCCATTCGGGCTGGTGAAGGCCAGTAACTGTCCGTTGCGATAGAGTTCGGCGTCCCATCCCGCGGGCAGGTCGCCGCGGAAATTGGTCTTGTCAAAACTGTCGGGACGCTCGATCGGACGATTGGTGACCACGGCACCGCGTCCGGGCGCCGACGATGCGACGATTCCGGTCGACAACAGACTGACATCGCCGACCGCATAATGCGTCGCCTTCAGCGGCCCGAGCAGCCGTCCTTCGGGATCGGTGCGATAGAGCCGCATCCGCAGGCTGTCGGGCACCCCCTCGTTATCCGACGACAGCCGCGCGTCGAAACTCTGCCCCAGCACCTCGCCTGCGGCGAAAATTTCGTACCGCCCCTGAACATAGGACCCGCCGCGCCTGTCCGACACAAACCCTGCCGAGGCGACGACATCGACCGACGGCGTCGCCCACGCCTGATAGGGCCGCGATGCCTGCGGCAGGCTCGCAAGGTCGAACCGCGCCGCCGGACGGATCCCCGCCGCGCGCGCGCGCCGTTCGGCGGCGAGCTGGAAGGGCAGCTTGTCCTTGGTATCAATACGCAGCACCGCGTTCGACAGATCGGCGACGATCGGCACCCCCAGCCAGGCGTTCAAACTGTCCAGATCGACGCACCAGCCCGCGGGCGTGTCGCGGATCATCGTTGCGGAAAGCCGGAAACTCTGGCTGCCCGCGCGCACTTCGCCGGTGTCGCGGTCGATCACCAGGCTGCGCCGTTCGTCAAACACCCAGCCGGTTGCGCGGCGCAACTTCTTGTCGACGCGCACCGCCAGATCGAGCGCCAGCACGACATCGGCGAGGTCGACGCACACCCCCTGCGGCGTCTGATAGCCGCGCACCCCGTCGCCCAGCCGATATTGCCCCGACCGCATGTCGAACAGCCAGCTGTCGTCCTCATTCG
>Ga0265296_1001129_pt1 | contig 32673 bp, 34 predicted proteins | sample MunlanPumphouse1_FD_189073 | JGI IMG/M metagenome (GOLD analysis project Ga0265296, IMG submission 189073) | Groundwater microbial communities from a municipal landfill in Southern Ontario, Canada - Pumphouse #1 | ecosystem: Environmental > Aquatic > Deep subsurface > Groundwater | place...
CCCATGCCATCTTAAAGGGGCAAGGTAAGATTTTTTTAATATTTTCAATAAGTTAAGCCTTAAAATTTTCTTCTCTTTTTATCTATGTTCTTCTATAAAATAGAGTTGTTTGGCATAGATAGTGCTATAGTATAGAATAAGATTTAAAAACTACCTAAAGGAGATTTAAAAATGAGTGAGCAAGAAAATGTACAGAAAACACCTAAAGTTAAACCCTCTGCTATGACTAAGGTAACTTTCAAGGTAGACAAGTACATCCCTGGGATGGAGAATGATCCGGAGTTCGAAGGGGTTTCCTTCGCCCGGGTGATTTCGGCGGAAATTAAGGCCGCTAAAGACACTAAGGCCGTTAACACACTGCGCCAGGGTCTCATGAGTGATAAGTGCAAAGCTTATGGGGTTAAGCCTCTTGGTGCTGTTTCTGCGCCTTCTGGGGGCATTACCCGGAAGGTTAAAGACTGGGTTTTGGCTCTGGTTACGGCGGCCAAGGAACTGGGCCAGAAGATTGACGCTAAGACCGTGATTAAGCTTACCAAGGGTAAGCAAGGCGTGGAGCTTACTGAGGACCAAGTAAAGGAGATTTTAGCTGGCTAAGTAGTACTTACTGGAGTTGAGTTTAGCTTTTTAATACTCCATAGAAAAAGTTAGAATATTCTATGGAGACTTAAGGAGCTAAATAAAACACAAGGAACTTGCCTATGGATAAACTCTTTTCCATCCTAACTCTAATAGGTCTTGGAGTGTTTTTTGCTATAGGGTTCTATCTCTTTACTTGGGTCATGCTGGCCTTGGGGATTATCTTGGGAGGTTGAGATGCTAAAGCATACTTGGTTCAAAAACCAACTCGGCAAAGTCGAAACAGACGTACAACGTCTTTTAATCTCTAAAACCTTCAACGCTCTATGGGAGCAATACGATAAAGAAGTCGAAGCAGTTCGCCAGCTCTGGCAAACCCGGAAGATTGGAATTACTCAATATCGAGAGGCTACTAAGAGTGAGTTCAAAACACTCAGGCAAGAGCTAAGAGCAAGGCTAGAGATGGTCTTATAGCTCTTAGTATGGAAAACCAAACCAAACCTAAAAAACCTGGAGTACTCTAATCCAGGTTTTTTAGGTTCTACTCTTATTTCTACTCCTACTCTCGGGCATGGACTCTATTGTTTTCCTCTTTTTAAACAATTAAAAGACCCACTTTGCCTTAAAAACTTCTTAAACTCCCTCAAATCTGTTTTCTCGGGTTTTTAAATCTCTCCACCTAACCCCTTGAAATCAATATCTAAATCCTCCCCGCTTCTAAATCTGTTTTCTTTGTTTTCTACTTATTATCCGCTAACTCCTTAATATCCTTAGATGTATCTCTGTTTTCTAATTCTTTTGCTCCGGGGGTTTTTCTATGGTTTATTATATATTAAAATGGTAGGAATTAGTTTGCTGTAGACTAAATGTCTCATGTTATTCTATATTAAATATATATATATTATATTAATAGTAACAAAAAAGAAAAAAGAACCTCCCCACCGCCCAGGACTTTAAACAATTAATTGTATTTGTTTAAGGGTCAAAAAGAAGGATCAAGAAAACAAGAAAACAGGGATACACCGAAGAGTTTTAGGGACTTACCCGATACAGGACTGGATACAAAGAAAACACTTTTTGAGGTTAGAGTGATTTAGATAATGATTTTAATAGTTTATAAAGCTTCCCATTAAAACTTAGAAAACAGAGGTAAGAGCCTGGAGATATTAAGATTTTAAGGGTTAAAAAAGTAGTATTGTGATTTTACTCAAAATAGGTTTGTGAAAAGGTTCTTAAACTTTAAACAATTAGAACCTGAGATTTGATGTGATGCAATCCCCATGCCAGTTTTAGGGTGTTTTTAGGCAAAAAAGTGTCTCAAGTTTCTTTTTGGCTTTTCTTAATATTTTCAATGGCTTACTTAAAAGTGTCTCAAGTTTATCCCCTGCAACATTTATGCCAAATTAAATGTCTTCTTAAATGCCCTAGGTTGAAGCTTTTCTAAACCTGCCTTAACCTACGCACTTAGGGCCAGCGCCTCTTAGAACTAACTGGAGACGCTCAGAATGGGTATTAGCTCCGGGTCTAAGACCTTCCAGGCATGGGAATCTCTACCTTTATATTCTATATTAAACCACTATAATAGTTATAACCTATTGTTCATAACCCATTTCTAACCCATTGAAACCATTAACTAAATCCCTTGAAGCTCTCCAGTGCCCCAGGCTGAAAGGTTTTTCAAACTGGCCCATTACCTTTGCCTACCCCCTTATCGCCTCACTACGGTCATTGAGTAAAGCCATTTTTAGGCCGCTTTAGGTTTTCAAAGCTCCCATGCGATTTAACCTGAGCACTCTATTTATACTACTCTGTGCCTATAGCATATGGGAAGCTTAGACTACTCCATGCTATACTCCTATAACATAGAACTATACTACTCTAATCTATATTACTACTCTCATAAAGACCCCACCATGACCCCCAGGCTATAAGCGAGTGTGAAATGAAAAGGCATGTAATTCTAGCTACTTAAAAATTTAAACTGTTTATTTTTCTTAAACAATTAATAGCTCTTGGATAGGGAGAAATAATTTTTTATAATCTTGGCAAGGGAAGAAATAATTTTTTATTTTTTGGAGCCTCTCATGTTACAAGATGATATAACCTTGGAGGAAGTAGTAGAGGAAGATGGGTTGGAAAGTTTAGAACAAGAGAAGGAGCTAATAGTTCTTAGTGGGGTAGTAGAGAGGGAAAGGAAACCTCCGACTATGGTAAGTTCTGTGGAGAGGCTTACTATAGCTAAGAGGATGGATTTGGCCACCCATGCAGTGTTAGACGCTAAGCCCCCAGAGAAGTTAACTAAGGAACTAGAAGATGTAGATATAGAGAAATGGAGCCGGGTGTTGGGTAGGTTGTATCAAAGAAAGGATGTTAAGGTGGATCATACTATAACTGCTATGGGGATTTTAGGGTTGTTTCCAGTGGCTGTTAAAGAAGAGTAATTCTATGCCGCTACAGGCGTGCTTGAACAGTCAAATTAGCAATGCCTCAAAGCCTATAAGACTATGCTCAAACTAGAATTTACTCCTATAGAAGGTTGCAACTATAAAAACGACTATGTTGAGATTTGTAACCTTTTATACTCCCATGCTGCGTATAACCAAGTCCAAGAGATGGGATTTGCACTCAGAGAGCTTTGTAAGACAGACTTATTCTTTCTTTTATATTTTGTACTTGGCGTTAAACCAGTAAACCATTTATGGATTGTAAGTAGAATCAGAGAGGTAGAAGAGAGCCACAACAAGACTCTTGATTTATGGTCGAGAGAGCATTTTAAGAGCACTATTCTAACCTACGGTCTTATAATCCAAGAGATACTCAAAGACCCCGAGGAGCGGATTGCTATCTTCTCCCACACTCGTGGAATAGCCAAAGCTTTTCTAAGAAGGATTAAACTAACTTTTGAATCCAACGAGCTACTAAAGCTACTCTTTCCTGATGTTCTTTATAATGATCCTAAGAACCAGAGTCCTAAGTGGAGTGAGGACGACGGAATTATTATCAACCGAAAGGGGGTCTACAATGAAGCTACCCTAGAAGCATGGGGCTTAGTAGATGGCATGCCAACCTCCAGGCACTTCACCATCAGAGTCTATGACGACGTAGTAACTAAAGACTCAGTCTCCACTCCAGAGCAGATTAAAAAGACCGATGAGGCTTTTAAGCTCTCTCAGTTCCTAGGCGCTCGTGGTGGTTCTGTTAGGGTTATTGGAACTAGGTACCATTATGCAGATCAATACTCCAAGATGCTGGCCTCCGGGGTTTGGACTCCAAGAATTAGAAAAGGTGTAGAAAATGGAATCTCAGTCTTTCTAACTCAAGCCGAGCTTGATGAGTTTAAAACTGTAGTCTGTGAGGGCAACACCTACGTTTGGAACTGTCAGATGCTCCTAGACCCTGTGGCCGAAGAAGCTCAGGAGTTTAAAAAGGCATGGCTTAGGTACTATAGAGTACTTCCTGATAGGGCTATGAACCTTTACCTCTTCGCTGACCCTGCTAATGAAAAGAAGACCAAAGGCATGGGGAGCGACTATACAGTCTATTGGGTATGGGGCTTGGATCCTCTAGGAAACTACTTTTTAGTAGACCTAATCCGAGAGCGTCTTAATCTCTTCGACCGTTGGAAAGCTCTCTCTAAACTAATGCGTAAGCACCCAACTATCAGAAAGGTACTCTACGAACAATATGGTCTCCAGGCGGATATATCCCACTTCCAACACATGATGAAAGAGGATGGTGTTTACTTCACCATCCAGCCTTTGGGGGGTAGACTAAAAAAAGAGGACCGGATTAGAAAACTCATACCTTTATTCGAAAATGGGAAGGTCTATCTACCAGAGGCTCTATATTCAGAGGTAGACGGACGGGATTACATTAAGGAATTCATAGAGGAAGAGTATTTGCTCTTTCCTTACTCCTCTCATGACGATGGATTAGATGCTGCAAGTAGAGTAAAGGATGAAGAGGCGGAGGTCTACCCCCCTGTTGCTTTTCCCATGGAAGAGGCTGATGAGGATAGTAATGTGGTGGCTATTAATACATGGGCGTTGAAGAAAGCTAATAGCAGGTTTGCAAATTTATAGGAGATAGCATGACTTCATGCTTTGACAGAAAGTGCAGTAATAGATATTGCAATCCCAACAAAGAAATTATTTTCTTGTTTTGGAAAGACGCTTCCTATCAAACTGGTAGTTGCTTAGACGTCTCAGACTTAAAACCAGAGATAGTTATTGTAACCTCTGGTATTCTTATCCAAGAAACTGAGACTCATTATAGTATTGCTTTAGATCACTACCCTGATCAGTGTACTTGGAGACAAGTAGAGCATATACCTAAGATTAATGTGGTTAGGGTTTATAAAGCTCCATGGCCATTTGAAGAGTAGTCTAATTGTTTAAAATATAACCAATATGGCTACAAAATTTCCATTAAACCAGCAAACATCTGATCTCTATTCTCAGTTCAGAGACTATCTCTCTGGAACTGCTGGGGAGGCTTTGAAAGAAGTTTATGGTGGTGGAAAGAAAGAAGCTCAGGAGGATATTAGCAAGCTACTAGAAGCTATAGGGTACAGTAAAGACTACAAAGAAGCCTTTCAATCTGGTGTTATGAATATACAACCTGGGTATATTGCATCTAGTGCTACTAATAAGATAATAAGTGATGCTTTGAAAGAGTTTAGTAACAAGTCATTGATGTTTGTAAGTAAGAAAGGTCGTAGTTTTATAGAAGGCATTGGGACTTATGAGTATCCTAAGGGACTTTATAAGAGCCCTAGCAAGCTTGCAGGTGGTATAGAAGAGATTAAAATGCTCCAAAAGGAGTTTATTCCAGGCATTAGAGGAACTAGAGAGGGCCTTCAAGCAATAGAAAACTTTGAGCCAGTTCAAAAGTTATATGCTCCTATTAAAGATGTAGAAGGGTTACTTTATGATCCAATATTTAGCGGTCGATTTTATCCTAGATGGGACAAGATAAAATTTACAACGGGTAGGACATATAATCCCTCTGGTTCGTCACAGGATATGCTACATGAGCTTTTTCATAAGCACTTAGAAAATCCAAATACAAATGTTATTAGAGATTTGGAAAGACAAGCTCCGTATCTAACAAGCGAGTTTTTAGAAAGAAATCCTAATACTAGAATTAGCGATCGGGGACTGTCTCATATAGTTAAGCCAGAAGAGCTTTTAGTAGAATCGACTGCACAAAACTTATACAATAAGCTCCTTGGCCAACCACCTCCAGATTTTAGAAGTAAAATTAGTTGGGAAGAGTATAGAAACTGGCCTAAACCTGTATCTGATTATATTAGTGGCATAATAAGCAAATTAGGAGATTAGCCCTACTAGCAGATCTAACTCCTCTTGAGAATAAGAAGATTATGAGAGGTGTTGATGGACTAAATAGTAAGCGGCTTACTTATGCAAACCCAATCGCTTCCTGGGAGAGGGGATATGAGCAATTATTGCTCCTGTTGTGGACAAACGTATTGCACTTGCCACACGTTTTATAACGACCTTGAAAGGTACTGGTGGGATGCAAATCTTAAAAGGGTCGTGCAAGAAACTAAGAGGTGGCAGCACCAGCAACAATACGCTCAAGTTGTCAGAAATGGAATAGAAAATCTTATGGGTTCCTAACTGACATGAAAAAACATTAAAAACCCAAAGGCTCTCCAGAGGGGAGGACTTATGAAAGAGGATAAGATGAAGAGTAAGAAAACGATGCACAAAATGCCCGATGGCTCCATGATGTCAGACGAAGAGATGAAACAGATGATGGCCGAGAAGAAAAAGAAAGGTATGACCCAAAAAGGCTCTGCTGATGGTAGGGTCTACGAGAGGAAATAAATGGCCCTAAACGACTTCACCTCTCCTATAGGTTCTATCTTCGGAGCAGACCCTTCTACTCTACCCATTACTTCAGAGCTAGAAACCCAAGCTCTAGACCATCTAGACTCTCGCATTAGAGAGTTAGGTAATTATATTAGAACCCTCTTTGAAAGATTCGATAGCTCTACTACCAGAAAGAATATTCTAAAACTAGTAGAAGACTCTCGGAAGGCTTACTACCAAGAAACTACCTCTACTAGCTTCCCATGGGCCAACGCCTCTAATATGATCTCCCCTTTAACCACTATGGGAGTAGACGAAGTAGAGCCTCGCTTAGTAAATGCTGTCATAGGCAAAGAGCCTTATATAAAAGCCAAGCCTCTTAAAGGCGCTTCTACTAAAGAAGAAGCTCAACAGATTACAGATTTTGATAATTTTGTCTTAGAGCACTTAGTTAAGGTCAAAGCCTTGGTGCCTCAGTTAATCCATGAGAAGCTTATAGATGGTACTATCTACCCTCTCTTATCATGGGAGACTAAAACTAAAAAGGTAAAGCGTATAGTCCAAGACCCCACCAGCCCTAATGGCTGGAGCCGCCAAGTTCAAGAGTACACCACCAACGGTCCCTGTATAGAACTAGTCCCCATCGAATACGTCTGGCATGAAGACCATCTAAACGATGAAAATTGGGAATCTGCTCCAGTAATCCGCTATGTAGGTAACATCACTATAGGTGAAATCCTGGACCGAGTAGAGCAGGGTGAGACAGGTTGGATAAACCCCAAGGGTGGAGAGATTCCAGACAGAGCTGAGTTTCAAAAAATCCTAGAGTCTTATGTAGCCACAGAGATTCTTAAGACCACCCAACAAGAAACCGAAAGCACTCAAGATTATTTTCTAGATTTCCAGCCTCGTCAGAAACCCATAGAGTTCTATGAAGCCTATATTAAGTTCGACTTTATGGGTGAAGACCAACGGGATGAAAACCTTATAGTATTAGTAGAGAAGAGTACTTTCACTCCATTCCGCATCCGAGAGCAAATAGAAGTCATAGACGAAAACATCAAGCCCCTCCGTCGTCAACGCTTTTTAAAGCGTCGTGGAGTATCCTGGGGTTATCCTCTTTATACTCTCATAGCTGGCATCCAACTAGGTGTTGATGCCATGTGGAATAGGTGTGTCAATAGTGCAGATGTGACTATGACTCCATGGGGGTTTATCAAGCGTGGTATGTCTGGCTTGCTCTCCAACAAACCTAAGATATACCCAGGAGCTTTGAATGAAGTAGAGGGAAACCCAGAGGATTCTATCTACTTCCCTAATCTTCAAATGTTCCAACCTCAACAATTCATCCCTCTCATTATGCAATATATTTCTTTCTTTGAAAGAACTCTCAACGTCTCTGATTTTATGCAAGGTCGAGAGTCTCAGATTGTAGGTAAGAAAGGATCTACTGCTACTGGAACTTTAGCTATCCTTCAAGAGGGCAAAATTAAGTTTGAGTACAGAGGTGGTTTGACTCACTTAGAGTTCTTGGATCTCTTCAAGAACATCCACGACCTTTGTGTTTCTAATATGCCTATTGAGGAGCATATTAAGATCACCGGAGCACCCATCACTCAATACTCTTGTAGTGATCTCTACCTATTTAAGCTAGTAGGCTCTGATCTAGTCTCCAACCGCTTCACCGAGCGCCAAGAGGTAGAGTCCCTAGCTATGCTCTCCCAACAATTTATCCAACTAGGAGTGGCTAACCCAATTCCTGTCTACACAGACGTACTCAACTCCTACAAAGCCACTACAGACAGAGAGCCAGAGGAATACATAGACCCCGAACTAGCAGCTATGATCCAACAGTTTCTAACTGTGCGAGCAAACAAGCAAGGTATAATGGCTATGGGAATCCCCGAGGAGATAGCACAACAAGCGGCCTCTCAGGGGCTTACACCTGATAATGTCAAGACTTTCTTACAACAGCTTGGTTCTCAAGCTGGGGAGGCAGACTTTGGAACTGGAGAATCTCCGAGAGCTATTCAATAGCGAGGCATGGGAGTCTTATAGAGAGCAAATAGAAGAGACCATCTATAATCTCTTCGTTGGTATGCTCGACTTAGAGCCTTCAAGTCCGGATAGTTTTGTTAAATTCGTTATTTTAAAGTCTCGAATCAACCAACTTAGAGACATGACTTACATTCTTGAACACACCACCGCTGTAAGTCCTGAAAAGCAGGATAGTGTTAACAAAACCTACAAAGGAATCTTACAGAGACTCTGCAAAAGACTCTTTAAAGGAGCTTAACCATGGCCGATGAAGGCAGAACCACTGAGGAACGGGTAGCAGATGTCCATGCTCCAGCAGTAATATCAGTTGATGATTATGACTTGGAGACTGGAGAAGAGGTAAAAGAGGAAAAAGAAGAGAAGCAACAAGAGGAAGAGCTTGAGATTGAAGTGGAGGGTAAGGGTGCTAAGGTTGAAAAGGAAGAGTCTGAGGTTTCTATCCTCCAAAAAGAGATAAACTCTCTAAAGGATGAAATTCTTAAGCTAGCTTCCAGAAAACCTGAGAAGCTTGACTCCAAAGAGGACAAAAAGGAAAAACTAACCCATGCACAACTAGTAAACATCATTAAAGAGAACAAAGACAACCCTGAAGTTATTGCAAACGTAATCAAGTACATAGCAGAGGACACCGCATCTGAGATCAAGAACAAAACCATGGAGGAAGTAAGCCACAAACAATGGGCTTCTAATCTCTCTGGTCTAGCATCTCAAATCATCTCCTCTGATGAAGATGGCTATCTAGCTGCTAATCCTAAGCTCAAGGGTGAGTTAGATGAGATGTCTAAGAACTTAGGACTCTCCGACCACCCTGTAGGTAAGCTAGCAGCTTATAGTATATTCCGCCTTATGGAAGGTGCAAAGGCTATTAAGGAAAAGGGTAGTCAAAGCGACAAAGCCAAGACTACCTCAACCACTAACCAATCTAGAGTCATGGATAAGACTCGGACCTCTGGACAAACTGGAAAGGTTACTTTATCTCCAGCCCAACTAGCTGTTGCTAAGAAGTTTGGAGTTAAACCAGAAACCTATGCTATGTTTGTAAAGAAGTCTTAAGGAGATTAAGAGATGGCTAAAGAAAAAGAAACTTTAGATGCTATTTTAACAAAACCAACTGACAGAGATTTTATCAACGAGTTGGTTGAATCTCAAGACGACACCTTCCCTGCTGCCTCAGATATAGAGGTTACATACAAGTACCAGGACCCGTTTGAAATTCCTAAATGGTGTAATCAAAAGGACTTTGCCTTTGCATGGGCAGACATTCGTGACGATATTACCAGGCATAGAGTCTTTGAGGTACAACATTTTAGGTTAGTTAGGAGTCTAAGTCCTTGTATAGACAGGTCTGTAAAAGACAGAGAGATTCAACGAGACTTTCGTGAGCATAGAGCCGTAGAACGTCAAGGAGTCTTTCTAATCTACCGTCCCAAGGACTTAGATGAAAAACTCCGGACCTATCCAGTCCTACGCCATATTGAGATGTCTAAGGCTTTAAAAGAAGGCAAAGCAGGTCAAGGGTATGAAATCTCTCAAAAGAAAGGTGAAGACTCTGGCTCTAAGATTGAAGTCATTGCAGCAGAAGAAGCTGGAACTGAGGGTATAAAACTAGTCTAAACCGTTTAAATTTTAAACAATTAGGAGCTAAAGATGGCTAATACTGACACCCCTTGGGGCTTTAAACCCTTGTTTATGACTGAGGCGAGGAAGACTGCTTTAATCCTGCCCATTACTAATAACTATAATGTTGCTCTCTATGTTGGGGATCCTGTAGTTGGTGTAACAGCTGGTACCATAGAGCGTGGAGCTACTAACGCTGTATGGTGTGGAATCGTCCTAGGACTTTATAAAAAGCTAGGTCCTACCTCTACCTATCGTCCTGAGCACTTAGAACCCATTCAGTACTATGCAGCTTCTCCTGGAGCTACGTATGACTATGCTGCCTTAGTTGCTGTTGATCCTAACATTTTCTTAGTGGCTCAAGAGGATGGAGCTGTTGCCAGTCTTCAAATTACTGACAATTTTGGTAACTGTGATGCCATCTTCACTCAATCTGGTAACATAACTACTGGAGTTTCAGGCGCTGAGATTGATTCCGATTCAGCAGACAATACAGGCACACGACCGTTGAAGCTCATTCTACCTTGGACTAACTATTACGATCCTATTGCCAATGCCTATAATGCCATTTCCGCTTCTGGGGCTGCTGGCAACAAGTGCAAATGGATCTGTAAAATCAACAACCACCAGTTTGCCATTGGGCAAGTCTCTGTTGGTTTGGCCTAAGGAGTTAAACTATGACTACTGAAAATCGTTCAATGTTTGTTAATAACTATACTCCAGCGCTGTTTGGTTTGTCCGTGGAGGAGTATAAACGCTATCCTGAGGTTTGGCGGCAGATTGTAAGGGTGGAAAGAAGTGAAAAGTACAAAGAAGAAATCGCCTTCAATGCTGGCCTGGGTCTTGTACCTAAAAAGGGTGAAGGTGATCCCATCACTACCGACCGTCGGCTTGCTGGTCCTAAGAAAGCATGGGTCCATGATACTTATGCTCTCTCTGGTCGTATTACCGAGGAAGCTATTGAAGACGACCAGTATGGCACTATGCGAGACTTTGCTCGGGAGCTTGGTGTCTCTGCTCGTGAGACTCGCCATGTGATTGTAGCAGAGCCTTTTAACACAGGCTTTGTTACTACATACCACACTGCTGGCGACGGTGTCGCTTTGTTTGCTTCTAACCGTGCTAAGCTTGGTGGTGGGACTTGGAGCAACTTAGCTACAGCTTCGGCTCTTAGCTATTCTACTCTCCAAAACGCTATCCTCGCTTTTGAGTCTCAAACCGACCATCGTGGCAAGCGTATTATGCAGACTCCGGCTACTCTCTTAGTACCTCCTTCCTTGGAGTATAAAGCCCTGCAACTCTTAGAGTCTGTAGGCCAGCCTGAGTCGGCTAATAATGACATTAATGCTACTAAAAGAGCCCGGCCCTCTTTGAAACTTATTGTATGGCCCTATCTGACCTCCACCACCGCATGGTTCTTACTTGGTGAGAGTGTTAATAGCTCCGTGGGTCTTATCCACTTTGAGCGTGTAGGTGTTCAGTTTGGTAAAGAGGGTGACTTTATGAACGGGGATGCTATGTTCAAGACTCGGTTCAGGAACTCTATTGAGTGTAATAACTCCATCAATATGTACGGCAATGCTGGAGCATAGGAGACTAAGATGGCTAAAACAAACCACCCGTATGGTTTTGAGCATGGTATAACCATCAGGGGCGTGCCTATTCTGAATACGTACAATGGAGAGGTTTACTATGTAGACTCTGTGAATGGCTCCAATGCGTATGATGGAACTATTAGATATCCCAAGGCAAGTATTGACTATCTGTTCACCTCTGATATTGTAACTTTTGGTGATCGGATTATCTGTAAGCCTGGACATGTTGAGACCGTAGCCGCTGCTAGTACTTATGATATTGCTGGGGTTTGTATTATCTTCTCTGGTGAGGGTACTAGTAAAGGCTACTATAACCTTACTGCCACAGGCGCTTTTGTCTCTATTACTGCTGCTGGCATTACCATCATCAACGCTAAGTTCGTTACTGCCATCGACGCTGTAGCTAAAGGTCTTAGTGTCGCTGCGGCTGATTTTAGTCTTATCAACACCGAGTACCATGATGCTGCTGGACTGGCTAGCACTATTCAAGTCCTTACCACCTCTGCCGCCAATCGCATGGTGATTGATGGGTATCGGTACTTTGTTTCTACCACCGGGACTCAGAAAACCGATGGCATCAAGACTGTTGCCGGTACTGGTATTGTTCTTCGCAACATCAACATCGTGGGTGACTTCTCTACTGCACCTATCGATCTCTCGACTGCCGCTATCAACATCACTCTAGATACTCTAGACCTCCAAAACACCAACACCGGTCCTCAACCTGCCATGGAGATCCATGCGAACACCACTGGCTTTGCAGACAACGTAAAGTGTCGAATTGACTCCGGCACCGATTACGTGTCTAGCACTGCTAAAATCCAATGGGGTCCATTGTGCCAAGGTTACAACACTGACGGCTCTGGTGGTGCAGCTATTGGCTCTGCTACTGATATTACCGCAGCGGTTGATAGTGTTGGTGTACAGACTTCTATCGTAGACAGTAGGGTTCAAAGTGTTGGTATTAGGGTTTCTGTAGCAGTTAGTACTATCGCTAGTACAGGAATCCAAGTCTCGACTGTTGATAGTAGGGCTTCTGTATCTCAGAGTAAGATAGACTCTGTAGGAGTTCAGACCTCTCTGGGTATCAGTGTCACTGTAAGCACTAGTACAAGAGTGGGGAGTGTTGGTACTCAATTATCTTCTGCTCAAAGCTCTGTAGAAAGTGTTGGCACCTCTGCCTCTACCCTCATCAGTCAGGCTTCGAGTGTAGGGATTCAAGTCTCTACAACCTCCAGTCAGACCACTAGTGCTGCTACGAGCGTTGGCATTGGAGTGTCTACTACTACAAGTCAGACCTCTAGTGTAGGCATTCAAGTCTCTGTTAACTCCAGCCAAGTAACAAGCGCCGCAACTAGTGTTGGCATAGGGGTCTCGACAGTTTCTAGCCAAACCACTAGCGCAGCAACCAGTGTAGGTATTGGAGTATCTACTGTTAGTAGCCAAACTACATCTGCTGCAACTAGTGTTGGTATTGGAGTTTCTACAGCTATTAGCACTGCTCAAAGTGTTGGTGTTATGGCTACAACTCTCCTAACTCGTTCTATCCGACAGAGTTCTGTCGATCTGGTTGCAGCTAACTTGACTGGAACCACTACTCGCTTTACTGTATCTGGTGGTCCTATCCTAGTTAGACACCTTGGGTTTCTAACCACTACCGCCATTCCTGCTGGAGCTAATACCTGTTTATTCTCTTTTACTCCAACTGGTGGTGGTGCAACTAATCTCTGTGGTGCTACTGACACTGCAAGTGCAGGAGCACAGCAACTGTTTATTGTAGGTGGTGTAAAAGCAACTGGTTTGGTTAAAACTACTGATGTTGGTATTGGTATTGCATCGGCAGCCGAAGTTGGTATGCCATTGACTCTTGGGACTGGTATAATCCAAACCATCTTTTCGGCTGGTCCTCCTGCTACTGGAGCGGTAACAGCCTTTATGGAATGGGAACCTTTAACTGCTACCTCTGCTGTGGCTTAAATGGACGAAGGATACTTCTCTCACATTCCACTGCTTGCAATGGCAGTGTTAAATACTACTGGGCCAGTTCTGGAGCTTGGAGCTGGCCTTGGTAGTACCTTGATGCTTCATGGGTTATGCTGTGGTCTTGAGAGAGAATTAACCACATTGGAATCAAACAAAGAATGGCTTGAAAGGTTTCTACCATTTACAAACTCTTGGCATACTATAAAGGAGGTCTCGAGTTTTAAAGGTTTGGTAGAGTATAGGAGATCTTGGGGTCTAGCTTTTGTAGATCATGGCATTATGGAGCAAAGAGAGGATTCCATCAAGGCTCTTATTGAAACTCCTATAATTGTTGTCCATGACACTTGCCACCCCTGGCACTACGGATATGAACCACTGTTAAGCACTTTTAAATATAGATTTGACTGGCAAGTTAGAGGTCCAAAGACCTCGATAGTTAGTCAAACTATTAACGTGGCTAACCTCTTTGTTGAAAGGAACTTATAATGAAAGACGTAGCGGTATGTACCTATCTAGACAATAATGATAGACATATTAAGGAGTTTAATTGGCTTTATAGAAGTTGGAATCTTAGTGGGTCTTGGATGAGTTCTGACTTGGTAGTATTCCACCATCCAGGGGTTACAATACATAATAAGGATGTTATTACTATTCCACTAGTTCCACTAACAGCCTCTGATCCCAAGTGGAGTGATTACCCATTTATCAACAGTGTTTACTTTTTAACTGCTCTAGAGGCTGAGTTCTTAAAGAGATATAAGTATGTAATGAGAACGGACCATGATGTATTTCTAACACCTAACTTTCCTAAACTAAGACCAAGACTAGCTACATTTGGTTTGGGAATGTACTCACAGAGTATAGAAGCAGTTAATAAACTAAATAGTGTTGCAGAGAGGTGGGGTGTTGTACCTACGTTTAATAATGTAGGTTCTACTCTAATAGCATATAGCAATATTGTTATTCAATATTGCAAATTGCACTTAGAGTATTGTAATAGGCTTCTTAAAGAGGAGTTCTCTAACTTTACTGGAACATGGCCTGGATGGTTTAAAGGCGTTCTTTCTATGTATGCAGGAAACCTAGCTGCTAATGCCTTTTTTGAAACTGGATTAACCTTTGGCGGACTAGATGTCCATTGCATGAGTCATGATAAGATGTGTAATACAGACTACCACATCCATGCTTGGCATACTACTGAGGATTTTTCTAAATTCAAGTGGCATAATGGAGAATATAGTCACTTAGATTCAGATGCTTTAAATAAGACTATAATCTCCAACTATTGTCATTTCATAGCAGGACACAGTCAATGAAAATAGTCCACTTCACACCATTTGCTCCTATGGCTTGTGGTTTGTACGAAGCTGCAAGAGATATGGTTGTAGCAGATAAGCTTGCTGGTCATGAGGTCTTTGTGGTAGATGTTGGGACTACTATAAACAACCAGCACACTCCAGGAGTAATAGGCAAAGAAGACAAGCGTAATGGAACCAATATTGTTAGTGCAGACCCGATAGTGGCTAGACATGCTGACCTTTTAATAGCCCACTCTGGAGTACCTGATCCTTGGTTTTCTGTTTGTCAAACTCCTATGATTTGGGTATTACATGGCCGGCCTGCTGCTTGTTTTAAACCAGAACAGTTTAAAAGAGGTCATTCTTATACTCTAATGGCTGATATAGCTACTTGGCCTAGAGTAAAGGTGTTGCTTAGTTTTTGGCCTTTTCATACTAAATACTGGAACTCTATTATCTCTGAGGAGAAACTAGTATGCTTGCCTGCTCCTCCTATAGATTCTAACAGATTTAATTCAAATGGTCCCGAGCACGATTTTGGAGCGAAAAGAGGCAAGTGGAATATTGTAATAGCTGATAGTTGGAGAGAGGATGTTGATCTTTTTGAAATAACCAACGGAGCTATCGAGTGTGCCAAAAACACACCAGGAGTTAAGTTTCACTTTTATGGTGTAGAGAACCCTCTTCCTCCATGTTGGGACCGGCTACTTTTGGTCTTACAACAATTAGGTGCTCTTGGTGATGTTTGGGATAGAAGACCTAATATAGAAGAGGTATACAGGGCAGCAGATATGGTTCTTTCTCCTCATAGGATTGTAACTAGAATTATAGGAGAGGCTCTTTCCTGTGGAACTCCAGTGATAGCAGCTAGAGGTTGTGAATTTGCTACATGGACTTGTATTCCAGAGGAGTTAGAGGATGTAGCTAGTATTATACAAGAAGCTATTAGTCAACTATCTATCAATAGAAAGGGGATAAAACATCAGGTCAAAGAAGTAGCTAAAGCATTTTCTTTAATTGAGTATAATAAAGAGATGGAAAAAATCTATGCCGATTTATGAGTTCCATTGTATCCCATGTGATGCAAATTATGAGGTTCTTACATTAAGTTACAAAGAGGCTCTGTCCTCTCAATGTCCAAAATGCAAGGGGGTAGGTTTCAAGGTCATGTCGGCTCCGGCTATTGTATATGACCTTTTTGATCCAACTGCTGTTCACAAACTACCTGATTGGCACACACAAAATCAGAAGGCCCAGGTGCATGACGCCAAAGTTAGAACGCAGTTAAGGAACTTACCCCCATTGCAGCGTGACTTAGGGAAGCATATCAAGATGTACGAGACGCCCTTTGGCCACCAAGAAAGAACACAACTTGAGCGAAAAGCTCAGTTAGGCAATATGCCTTTATAGGAGAACTAAGATGGCTGATACTATTACTATTACTAATGATATGATCCAGATTGTTCCTGCTGTTGGTGGGATAAGTAACTTTGATATTACCACTTACTTTTCTAATGGAATTAGACTTACTGGTATTGGATGGACAGGTTCTGCCGCTGCTGATGTTCTAAAGGTTAGAAATAGAAGTGGGACTGGAGCCTTTATTACTAATCCTACTCTAACTAACACTCAAGACTCTTTAACCTTTCAACCCCCATTAGATTGTTTTCCTTATATTTTAGCCTCTGAACAAGTTCAAGGCACTCCTGCTAATTGTATTATTACTCTCTTTTTTTGTTAGAGGTATAATATGCCAAAGAAACTTGAGATACCTAGAGCTTGGTTAAGTACAGATGGAACTTTAGCAGCTAATAGTGATAGTTTGATTCCTACTCAAAAGGCTGTTAAGACTTATATTGGCTCCGCTGTTGTTACTCCAGAGATTATAGTAGGAGAGGTTGGTTATTTAACTCTTGCTGCTGCTGTGACTGCTATTGGAGCTACTGAGGCTACTTTAGTGGTTCCTCCTGGAACTCATGTCGGTGGGGGTGTTACTATTCCAGTTACCCTCTCCCTCCAAGTCCTTAAGGGCGCAACGATCACCGTCGCCACAGGTTTAACCTTCGCTTGTAATGGCCACTTTACAGCAGGAGATTATCAAGTTTTTTCCCTGACAGGGACTGGAACGGTTACATTTGCCACTCAATCGACTTTCCTGTATTCTTCCTGGTTTGCAGATGGAGACACTACTGGGGCTATTGTCTGGGCTACTAATAAATTTCCGTGTTGGGTAAAAGCTGATAAGAGCACTGTTGTTTATATGGGCAATGTCGGCTTCGGGACGGTGCCGGGGGCAAAACTGGACGTTGCCGGAAACTTCAAACTTAACACTGGACTTATAACCTCAGATGCTGTTGGAAATGTTTGCTATGGGGCTGACATTTCTGCCTCCGCTAATTTTGCCGCTAGTGTTACCGCTATCGGATCGACTCAGGCTAAGTTAATAACAATTAGGGGTAATCATGTCTCAGGCGGGGTCACGATTCCTACTACTCTTACCTTTGCTCTACAGCAGGGGGCTAATCACACTGTCGCTAATGGCACCACCTTCACCATTAACGGCCCTTTTGAGGCTGGAGACTATCAGGTCTTTTCTCTAACTGGTACTGGTGCGGTTGCTGGTCTAAAACTATCGAAACCTGAGTGGTTTGCCACCAATACCACGCCCGGCACAACTGACATGACAGCGGCGTGGAACACTGCAATGGCTTCGCTAAGCGCTGGTGGGCAGTTGGTTTGTTTACCCGGCACTGCTTATATGGTGGATGGAGCGGGTGTCTTGGACGGTGATGGCAATTATTACACCATCAAAAATACTACTAACAAGATCAAAATTGTTGGCAATCAAGCTACTCTGGTTTGGGATGAAGGAACAGATAATACTATTATTATCTTAGGATTAGAGGGCACCGATGTTGAGGTAGAAAATCTTAATTTCACCATGTCTGGCTGGGCAGCGGCTATTACTTCAAGCCATTATGCCATCCTAACTTCCGGTGCTAGATCAAAAGTAATTGGGTGTACTTTCTCTGATTCTATCCTCCATGCGGTCCCCATCCGTAATAATGGGGCTAATAGCTTAGTAAGTAAGTGTTATTTTTATCGCACTGCTGGCTGCGTGATGAATGTTGGGGCATATTCCAAAACAGAAGACTGTTACGCTGAGGATTGGAAAGACGCTGGTTTTGCGTTAAACACTACAACCTCTATCGGTGGGCAGTTGCTAAACCTTCAAGGTAGCAGCACTTATAATACTCACTATCCATTTTTGTCTATCGAAGAGGGAGCGTCAAACTGGATTATTAAAGGTTGTGATATTTATAATCGATATGGCATGACGTTACAGGCTTTTTACAATACCGCACCGGCGAATGTAAAGGGCGGTATTATTAGCAATAATATATTCAGGACTGGAGAAGGACAAACGGCTGACGCTATACACAATGTGCAAATCAGTAAATACTATACTGACAATATTATTGAAAATAACAAGATAATTGGAATACCAGGCACAACTAATACTTCTGCTGCTTTAGTAGTGCCATTGAACAATTCCAAAGTCAACAACAATCTCATTGAGTCGGCTACTGTTGCTGCAGGAATTACACAGTTGGTGAAGTGGGTTGAAGTAAACAGCGGAGCTTATTTGGATTTTACTAACAATACATTTACTATCCCTGCATCTGTAGGCCGGTGTGTTTATGGAGCAACAGGAACCACTGGAAATATAGTTAGGTTTAATAATAACAAATACTATGGGGCCGGAACAGGCATAGACGTTGCGGATGTTCCATTACTATCTGTTAGTTTAGGAGGCGATGATTTTAACTCCCTTACGGCTCCTACTACTGGCCTTAGAACAGACTACTTTTTTGCTACTAATAAGGCTTATAGACATTTATATTCTTTGAATGGTCTTCGATTGGTAAGTGGGCAGGGTGGTTTAACCTGCCATGCCGGAGCCGTTCCTTCTGCTGTTACTCACGCAGGTGTTACGTTTTATTATGGTGACATTTTATGGAATTTGGTTCCCACTGTCGGTCAACCTATGGGTTGGGGTTGCTCTTCTCAAGGAACCTTTTCCAGTGCCACCGACAGCACCGGCGATACGAACGGTTCCACAGCGGTTATAACCGGATTAACCGATACCAGCGATTTTATTGTTGGGGGGTTTGTTACGGTTTCGGCAGGATTTCCATCTGCCAGCGACCCGTATCGGTTGACAGCCAAAGATGCTACGTCGGTAACCTTAGAAACTGTTTCCACATCTGTTCAGAGTAATGTTACTGTTGCTCATGTGGCGCCTGTTTTTAGGGTCATGCCAAATTACTAATCTACAGCGAGACGAGGTATCTTCCCTTGACACCTGAAAAACACATTGTTGACGCTCCTGCTCACCTACAGAATTTCCCATGGTACCTTGCGGCGGTGGGGGTCATTGCCTCTACGATTAAGATGCAGACCGTTCTTGCTTGGATAGCAATTACCATCCCCATTGTTTCTGCTGTCATTGGCGGGCTCGTGCTGCTGGGCATTAACAATACTCATACTCAAATTACAGAGGTTAAAACAACCGTTAATGAGGTGGCGAGAAAACAGGATATGATTAGGTCTGAACTTGTGGCCGAACTTGTTAAGAAAACTGAGGTGGATCATAAGCAGGACTTGTGCCTTGAAAGGATTGAGACGATTTTAAAGACAGTGCATCCCATTAAGCTTCCTCCTCTTAGTGGTGGGGAATTCGGAAACAATAAATGACCACTCCAGATTGCGTTGATTGTAACTGCCCAAGGATAGAGTGCTTTAAAGAAGACATAGACGGAAAGATCAAAGTGGCTGTCCTGGAGGTTGAAAACACTTTACAAAATAAAGTCGCTTCTAGGCGTGGAGTTGTCTGGTCTTACATAATTGGGTCTATTGGGATTTTATTGGCAATCGTTAACTCGATTATTTTATTTTTTAAATGATAAGAGGACTATATGAATGAACCAGACTCTAGGAAAGCACTTAATTATAGATGGTAGTGATTGCAACTACCAAACCCTTTGTAATGTAGAGTTGGTTCGTTCTTTTTTAGACTCTTTACCAGAACAAATAGACATGAAAAAGATATTACCTGCTCTTTCCTTTCCATGGACTGATTGCCAACCAGAAGAATGGGGAGTTACAGGGTTTGTGTTGATTAGTACTAGTCATATAACCATACACACTTTTCCAGAGAAAAGGTTCTTGTTTGCTGATTGTTTTTCTTGTAAAGCCTTTAATGAGAAAAGAGTTATGGGGTTATTTGTAGAAACCTTTGGAATAAAACACTTAGAAACTAGAACCATAGACAGAGGAGCTTCCCATGGCATATCCGACCACTACAGAGCATCATAAACTATATCCTTACACTTCCATAATGGCTTCTCCGTATAGTTGTGACCCTACTGGTGCAACTGACATAGCTGCTGCTATAGAGTCTATTAAGAGTAATCAGAGTAATGTAGGTACTATTTATATACCCCATGGGACTTTTAAAGTAGCCACCAACCTAACTATTCCAGCCACTATGAGTGTAATTAGAGAGTCTGGAGCTAGGTTATCTATTGCTACAGGTGTTACTCTTACATGGAATTGTGGTGCTCCTATTGGTGCTGATGGAGAACAACTTTTTATTCTTAATGGAACTGGAACAGTAGATGCAATAAATAGTAAAAGTATGTTTTGGTCTATTGAACTTTGGGGAACTAATAATGCTGCTGCAACTGCTGCTATAGCTTCTTTACCAGTAGGAGCTAAAGCAACATTTAAAAATCTTACTTTTACTGCGGGTATTATTTTAAATAGACCAGTTAAGCTGGTAGGTTTTGGTGTTATGGGTACTACAGACGCCCCTACTGGTAGTAAAATAGATGCAAGTGGGGTTAGTGGAACAGCTATTACTATAACTGCTGGTGCTTATGGAACCTTAGTAGGCCATCACCTTGAAGGTTTTTGGCTCTATGGTTCTACTGAGTCTGGAGCTAGTACACCGACTATAGGTATAGATATACAGCAAGACTGTAACAGGGGCTTAATTAAAGACGTCTTAGTAACTGGCTTCACTCAAAACCAAGGTGGGACTGGAACTTATAAAGGTATAAACTTTACTGCAACTCAGAGTACTTTTAGTTGGAAGCTGGAAAGATGTAGACTCCAAGGTAATGACATAGGTGGGTACTTTGGAGATCGTAGTCAAAACCTAATGATAGATAAGTGTGCCTTTTTAAACAACTACACATGGGGTGCTAGGTTTATAGATACTAATCAAATATCCATATACTCCACCCAAATGGAAAAAAATGGAAAGGTAGCTGATACTACTGGTTCTCTTTCTGTGGAATCCTCTACTGATATGTATATAGATATTTATGGAGAGCAAAACACAGCTTGGCCTGGGGTTAGTGTCTCTATAGGTACTGGTAGTGGTACTGGAACTGCTAGGAGAATTACTATAGCAGGGAGTACTAGGATTATTGGTAATAGTCAGGCTACTAAGGGTTTGATTGTAAAGAACGATGCTGCCGATGTTACCAACTTTGGATTCTTTGCTAATTTTACTACAGCTAATATAAGTGTTGTTCCATCTGCTACTCTTAATGATGTTATTAACTTTAAAAACTGGTCGTCTTGGAACTATACAGCTAATAGTGGGCTTCAGACTACTTATATTCAATCTATTCAGAACTTACTAGCACACCCTTGGTTTTCCAAGTGGTGGACCTCTGCAATCCCTGTAGGATGGACTCTTTCTACTAGAGGAACTTTTAGCCAGAGTACGGATTCAGGAAAGCTAGGTCCATACTGCTTAAAGGTGGTTGGGGATACTGTAGCAGGCGAGGTTTCAGTTAGTCAATATATAATGACTGACAATCTAAGACTTGCTGAGTTTGCAGATGGTTTTAGTGTGTGGGCTTATGTTAAGTTCCCTGCTGCTAATGCTACTACAGGTCGAATCAACATGGATGGCAATAGCCAGGAGATCACTAAGTCTGATAATTGGACTTGGTATAGACTCTCTAAGAAAGAAACTGGAGCTTTAAGTACTTGGTTTATTAAAATACAACTCTGCCTTTCTACTGAAACAGCAATAGCTACAGACGAACTCTATGTAGGCTATATTGGAGTTTTTCCAGGTTGGGCTGTACCTGATGGACCTGTTGGAGAGATGGATAAGAGGTTATATGGTCAGGTAGATTGGGAACCTCAGACTGGAGCTACTGGAGTTCTTGACGCTGCGGCTGCTGATACGGAGACTATTACGGTTACTGGAGCTTCTACAGATGATTTTGTTGAGTTAACTATTCCATATACTTTATCAGGTTGTAATGCTTATGCAAGAGTAACTAGTGCTAATACAGTAACCCTAACTGTTTATAACCCCACTGTTGGAGCAGTTAACTTTGCCTCTGGTACTTGGCGAGTTATTACAACACCTAGGTAAAGGAGTTAGTTATGCACCCATGGATGGAGATTGCTAGACAAGAAGAGGGTGTTAAAGAGGTTCCAGGCTCTGGAGATAATCCTAGAATTGTTGAGTATCTTCAATCAACAACTCTTGGCACTCCTGAAAACGAGAATGATGAAACGCCTTGGTGCTCAGCTTTTGTAAATTGGTGTGTGATTCAAGTTGGTTTTGAAGGTACCAACTCTGCCTGGGCTAGGTCTTGGTTAGATTGGGGTCAAGAGGCAGATTGGAACAACTTACAAGGTGGAGAGATAGTAGTTCTTAGTAGGGGTACTAGCTCTGGCCATGTTGGGTTTTATACAGACTCAACTGATGAAACTGTAACCCTACTTGGTGGAAACCAAAACAACCAAGTTTGTGAAGCTGAGTTTTCTCAAAGTAGGATTTTAGGAATACGAGTTCCAGCATGAAATGGATTAATAAGTGGACCAAAGAGTTCTTTAGTAGTAATAATGAAAAGCTAAACTCTGGTATAGCTTTTACCACTGTTGGAAGTCTTGTAGGACTAGTAGCTTTTTGCTATTATGCTTTTTGGCTACATAAAGATATAGGTTCTAATTCTGTTTATTTACTTCTCGGCTTGCTTGGTGGTGGTGGCTTAGTAGGAACCTTAGCTGGAAGGTTTGGAACTAATACCAAGCGTATTGGTCAAGTTGAGGAGGACTAGGTGAGTTTATTTACTTATTTAAAAATAGCCGGAATGGTAATAATCTTAGGTATATGCAGCTATTATGTTTACAACTACCACTCCATGAAGTCTTTAATCTACAAGCAACAATTAGAAATAGCAGAGCTTAAACTAACTCAAGACATCTTAAAAGAGAAACAAAAAGTTTTTGATGAGTATATAATCAAAAAGGATAAAATAAAAAGGAGAGTCTCAAGTGAACAAAGAGATATTGAAACTGAGGTCTCTAATACTAATGATGACAATCTTAGGGGTTTGTATGGTAGATATAAGTTGCAGCCCAAAAGTAATAACAAAAGTTCCAATACTAGGAAAGGAGGCAGTTCCGAACCTAAGATTAGATGACAGACCGGAGTTGGAAGATTTTACAACCCAAGAGCTTAAAGCTATGCCTCGTAGTGCCCATGGGAAGATACTAAAAAACCAAGCAGCTTGGTGGGGTTATGCTGATATAGCTGAGGCAGCTATCAAGGGCTATAGAGATTATATAGAGCGAGTTTTCTCCAATGAAAGTAATAAGAACAGAAAGTGAATTAACAGGAGTTAATGAATCTCCCATGGGAGGAAACTATATTGAGTCCTCTGAAAGAGACTTTATTGCCAGAGGGGTTGTTGTAGGAGTCTCCACTCTCTACAACCAAACAAGTGGACTGTCAGCTTTGGTTGGTGGGGTTACTGCTAGTCGTATTACTACCTTGGGTCTTGGTTTTAGTCCTGGAGATTTTTGGAGGGTGAGTCTTAATACCCCATGGACTGTGCAGAATGATAATGGGCCTATTGTAGACATACAGTGTAAGCGATGTGGTTGGAGCTATCCACAAAAAACTTTAGTAAATGGTTTGTGTCCAACTTGTATAGACAAACTCAGGGTGTAATTGTTTAGAATTTAAACAATTTGGAGCTTTAAATGCCAGAACAAATCCAGATTTATGCTATGAACTTTGGAGAGATACAAAGTGAAGTCTTAGGACTCCTTTGGATAGACTCTAGTGAGGACTCTAATGGCTGGCCTGCTGATGCTGCGTTTTCTAAGTATAGTAAATACAAAGTGAAGAAGAAAATAAACCAAGCCTATAATGAGATCATGGCTTTGACTAGGACTTTAAAGAGTTGGTTTATTGTAGAACTAACTGCTAATTACTCTCAGTATCCAGTCCCTTTGAATTGTTTTGATGTAAGTAAGGTCTACTACTTCTCCTCTGCTACGGTCTATACTGAGCTTCCTATTTATAATGAGGATTTTATAGAAGAGGAACTCTCCGAAGGCTGGAGAACAACCTCTGGAACTCCTGAGTGGGCTTATGTAGCTGATAGAAGTAAGATGGTGGTTAAGCTAGGTGTTGCTCCTGCTCCATCTACTAGTGCAACAGCTATAACTCTAGCCTCTACTCTAAGCCAAAAAACTCAACCTTATGGAACCGTAGAGGCTGTGTCTGGTTCTACTGCTCCTGGGTCGGCTACTAATGTTTATATAGACTCCCATGGGCAGAACTTTGGTAACTTAGGAGTTATAATTGGGTTGGTACTTCTTAATACTACAGATGGGAGTAGGGGAACTATTACTAGTATCTCTACAACCAACAGTACCAATGATACTATAACTTGTTCTGGAAATCTATCTGGAGGTCTAAACAACATCTGGACTCCAGGCGACGAGATGAGAGTTGTAGGTGGTGAGTATGGAGGTTTTATAGAAATAGGAGACACAGAGGCTGAGTACATCCTAGCTCCTAATGCTGGCCAACTTCCAAGTCCTAGCATCACTATGGCAGCGAATAACCTTTTAGTTCAAGGTTACTTCTATCCTATTCAACTTATAGACAATAACCAGTACCCAGAGCTAGCTCCTCCGTTTCATTACTACATAGCTCTTAGAGCAGCTGGTTTGCTAGGACTCAAAGAATCTACAGACTCTCCAGAGTTTACTAAAGCTCAAGACTATATGAATGAGTCAAACCAGGTCTTGGCTGCTTTGTCTAGCTTCTCTGCTACTCAGTATAAGCATGGGTATCAGCTTTGGAGCATAAAGTGAAAGTTATTACAGTTAGTAATCTAAGTGATGGAATCAATGTAAAAAACGACCCATCGGTTATATCTGATGGAGCTGTAGTAGATTGTGTTGGCTTCGAGCTTACTACTGAGGGTACGCTTGAGGTTGCTAAGGGTCTAGCTCCTAATGATATTTCTAGCTTACTTCCTGCTGGTGGAGTAGAATGCTTTCAAAAGTGTTATATAGGCTCGACTCTTTATGTAATGGCTACTACAGAAGCAGGGCTTTATGCTAATGGAGTTTTAGTAGATGGGTTCTTTACTGGAAGGTTTAAGGCTGTTAGTTTTATTAATAACATCTTCTTGACTAATAGAGAGTACTCTAAAAGGTTTGATGGAACTACTTGCTACCAATGGGGCATTACTGCCCCTACTACTGTTCCTTCTATTACAGCAGGAACCTATTTGAGTAAAGATGTAGACACATTTGAAGATACTGCTATATGGACTGCTAATCAGGTGAGTTGTGTAGTTTCAGCCGATGCAGCTATTTATAAAGAAGAAACTCAGAGCGCCAACTTTGCAGTGGCTTCAAGTACTAGAGGTTATAGTTATAGACCTTTAACATTAGATTTAACTAAGTTCACTGGAGGAACAGTATCTACTAATAAAGACTATTTTAGATTCTGGCTTTATGTGGATAATCTACTTAATCTAGAAGAGTTTACAGTCTTTCTAGATGTAGGTAATGGGTCTTTTACTACAGACTACTTTTCCTACTCTGTAGTTTCCCCAGGAGCCAATCAAGGTGTCCAAACTTTAGGACTTGGTAAAACCTCTGATGTAATCTCAGAGGAAACTACAACTGTACCTGCGGGCACAACTCTTACTAGAAGTGTTTGGGGACAGACTGGACATGGTTCTAGTTTGGGTGATCCGGCCACCTATGGATGGATAGAAGAGCCGTATGTTACTGAGACTGATACTACTGTAGTTACTAAGACTATTACTAAGACATTAATTGATCCTATAATAGGTGACCAAATACTTTCCTTTTGGAGGAGAAGCTCTCTCTTCCAACTCAAGTCTGCTACTTGGATTGAGGTTAAGATTCCCAAGTATAAGTTTATCCAAACAGGTGATTCTAGTAAGGGCTGGGATGATATAGTTAATGTGAAGATAGAAGTAGCTAGTACATCTTTAGGAGCTGTCAATGTAAAAGTAGATGGCATGAAGATTGTTGGAGGTAGTGATTTAGTAGGAGATTATTGGTTTATGTATACATGGGGTAGACAGGATGCAAGTGGGAATGTACTCCATGAAACTGGACCGAGTAGGAACTTAACCACCAAACAGTTTAATATGATCGGACCTGTGAATTTTGATAGACATCCATTTAGTTATGCTGCTAGACCTTTATCTTCTGATGCTCAGGTTACTTGTGGAGTGTTTTATGTTTTAGGTGGTAGTCTTGGAGAGTTTTGGGAGTTAACGACTATTAGTGATAACACTACCATCTCGGGAACTATATATAATGTGGGGGATGGTTTTGTACAAAGGCGACTTACTTCCACCTACACTGAACCAGCACCTGTAGGTATTGATCTTATACTCCATCGGAATAAGATTTGGATGGTTGGTGACCCTGTATATCCGAGATTGCTTAGAAGCTCGGATATTTTAATGGATGGAACCTTTGCTCCAGAAGCATGGCCGACTAGAAATGCTTATGAGATGGAAGAGAATCCAGGAGCTTTGTTGAATATCAAGGTGGTAGGAAAACAGTTGGTTGTTAAAGGAGAATTTGGAGAGTGGATGGTTAAGATAAACGACCCGGTAGACTACCTCCAAATAACTGTTGATAGAGTCTCGGATAAAGGTCTTATAGGTCAAGATGCAGTAATAGCCTTTGAAAATTCTAATGTCTATCCTTCTAATGGAGGTTTTGTAGAGTCCAACGGAGGCGCAGCGAGCTATGTACTACCAGAGATAGAGCCTTTGATAGACCATAATATGAGTGAAGCCAAGGGTGTTAATGCAGGGTTGGTTAGTTACTTTTCTTATCATAGTAGCTTATATGGAGATAGAACTGCTAAAGTGGATTTATATAGAGGTAAGCCTAGGTTTAATAACTTGAATAACTTAAAACTTGAATGGCTTACTTATGATTCTAAGAGTGGAAATACATACTGTGTTGAAAGTGGAAATGTCTATATACTAGACTCTGGTTATATAAACTCTGCTTCTTTAGGAGGAGAGCTCTACGCTTTTATAAAGTCTAAAAAGTACCAACCAGGTGGCGATGTTTCATGGAGTAGGATAGCTTTTAAGCACAACACTGGTGGGAATTACTTTAGACTCTTAGTTTACATAGATGATATTCTAATAACCTCTATGCCATTTATGTCTACTACTCTAACCAAAGGTGACTTCCGGTTTGGGCCTAGATCAGGGTCAGCTTTACAGTTTGTTATAACTGGAGATTATGATGTCTATGGAAAGGTCTACTTGCCTATAAGGATATACCATGGCGGAGAATGAATGGGAAGCTAGGATAGAGAAGGAGATTAGAGGGCTTAAGGGTTCTGTGAATAGCATCCAAGCTCTCTTGCAGAGAAACCTGCGTTCTATTACCCATCCTTCACCTTTGGGGTATTTAAAGAGTCAGCTTGGGGATTTACTTGGTACTGCTAACCAAGTAAATGTAGAGAATGGAGATGATTGTGTAGTTAAAAAAGACAATGTAACACTTAGTCTACCTCAAGATATGCACACCGGAGCTACTCCGACTTTTGCAGGACTTACTCTAACTGGACTAACTGGAATTTTGAAAGCTGCTGTTGGGGTCATATCTGGAAGTGCTGCTATAGCTGATCTCTCTGATTATACTGGATGGACTGATTACAGTACAACTTCTACCATTGTAGGGTTTGGTGCTTTTACTACTAAAAAGATTTACTACTTGAAGCTAGGCAAGCAGGTCTTTGTGTCATTTTACCTGGACGGAACTAGTGATGCAGTAACTCTTACATTTACACTTCCAGTAGCATCTGGTGCGACGGTGGATTATTATGAGAGTGTGGCTAGGGGTATAGATAATGGAGTAGCCCTTGTAACTCCATGCAAAGTTCAACTGCCTGCTAGTAGCAGCACAGTAACGGTTTCTACTACTCTAACCGGAACAGGTTGGACAGCTGCAAATCAGAAGTTAGTAGTTGGACAACTATGGTATGTAACAACTTAAACCATCCTTAAAGGAGTTTCTGTGAAGATTAAAGTAAGAAAGGCCAAAGTAAGTGACATTCCACAATTAGTGGATAAATACCAAGAATTCTTTACTATCATCAGAGACAAAGGCGCTAAAGACATAGCCAAAAATGATGATACACTTAGAGGTGGAGTAGTAATTGAGTTGGGGCATGGGTTTAATAATCCTAATTGGTATTGTGTAGTTGGAGAGAGAGTGGGAGAGATAGTATCTATGATGATAGGAGTGTTGGAGTTTTGTTCTCCTATCTCAGAGTTCTTAAAATGTGTTAGGATTAATGCAAATTATAACAAAGACGATTCTCTTATTGGACCTAGGATAGTCACAGCCATGTGGGAGTTAGTCTCCACTTGGGCTAAAAAAAATGGAGCAGAATATTACTATTGTAACATCCATCCTGGAAATGCTAGTTCTATAAAAGCAGCAAAGCATATAGGTTTTAAACACCATTATACTCAATTTTTTAGATCTTTAGATTTGGAACAAACGGAGGAGCAATAACATGGGTGGCGGTGGACCAACTAGTCAGGGTAGTAGTAATCCTGTAATGTATAATTGGAAGGATATTTTACCTCCTTGGGTCCAAAGTGGACAACAAGCGGTGTTACCTTGGTTAATGAGCAGAGCCTCGGAAGGAGGTATGTTACCTTCAGAGGAGAAGATGCTCTGGGGGCAAGCAAGGAGTAGTATTGAAGACGCCTCTAACCAAGCTAATAAGAACCTATCTAGACAACTAGCTAGTAGTGGCCTAAGTCCTTCTAGTCCTATGGCTGCTGGAGCTTTTGCGGACTTGGGGTTGGATAAGGTTACTAGCACCTCTAAAGCAGCTTTAGACTTTGCCAAGTTAAAAATGGGAGCTAAGGATACTGCTATAGGTCAGCTACTTACTGCTCTCTATACACCACCTCCGGTAGCTACTGGGCAAGTATCTACTCAAAGCTCTGGTGGAGGAGGAGGTAAGTAATGGCTACTAGTGCTAGTGAGATTTTTACCAACGCTTACTTAAAAAAGATGCGTCGGCCTGAGATGGGAGGTAGATTTAACCCTGATGAGGCTTTTGGAGCTAATCTAGTCCATGGCTCTGAGATGCAGAATCCAAGTCCTACTAGGAATATGACAAATGCTTTATATGGGAATATGAAAACTCCCATGCAAGGTGGGAGTAGTATTAACATGGGCCAACCTAGCTCTTTACTTCCAACTCCAAATGCTGGAACCGACATGGCTAAAGTCCTTGGACCTAACATTCTCTCCGACTGGGCTGGTAGGAAGATTAGAGATATGATGGATAAGCCTAGTGGGGAGTTTGCGGATAGTATGAAGGGAGTGTTAGGGCAAGAAAATGCTTATGATCAAATAGGTTCTAAGATGTTTGCTCCAAGTCTTACGGAGAGCGGACTTGGTGGAATAGAGAAAGCTGGAGAGAGTTTTAGTAATACCATTCCTAATCCTAGTAGCTTTGTAACTCCAGAGGTTGGTAGTTCAATACTTGATGGAGTTAATCTTGGTTCTGTTGGTGCTGGTGTAGCAACCGCTGCTGCTCCTATGATGATGGAAAAACTTACAGGTAGTAAGCTAGCAGGGGATATAACTGGGACTGCTGCTACTACTGGCGTAGCTGCTGCTCAAGGTGGGTTGAATCCTATGAGTGATTTAGCTGCTTTGTTGTCATGGGCTAAGTTACTTGGGAGGGCTTTCTAATGGGTTTCTGGGGTGATATGCTTAAAATAATGGCCCATACTGGATTACAGACTGGTGGGAATTTACTTGTTGGTGGTCTAACTAAAGATTGGGCACAGCAAGGAGAGCTTAAGAACTACATAGCCAAGCAGATGTTTGAAGCTGCACCAACAGCTAGTGATGTAGACCAACCTAAAATACAACAAGCTATAAAAGAACTTTCTGGTTTTGAAATACCTATGAGTGAGAGGCTTAAGACTATTGCTGGCACTAGTCCTAGTGGGCCAGAGACTTCTGTATTAGCTCAAGGTAAGAGTTCAACTGGTGCTCCACTTAGTTGGGTACCTAAGACCACAGATTTAGGTGAAGTTCCAAGTGGAGTGGTTCCAGAATTGGTTAGTAGGTTAATTACTCCAGTACCAAAACTAGAGACTCAAGTAGCTTCTGAGGTACAACGAAGTGGAGCTAGTCCATTTGGTTCTTTACAACATCTTAAAAGGACAGAAGTCAGACCTACCAAAGAACAGTTTCTTTTTGGTTTGCTTCAACAACCTGGAGGGGAAGATTTAGTTAGAAAGATCACAGGAAAAGATATTGCAGCGCAGGAGTTGGGTTTTAAATACAACCCAGCTGGTACAGGAACAGAACAAATCAAAGCTGGTGCTTCCGCTAAAACAGCAGAAGCTGCTACAACCAAAGCAGGTGCTGCTGTTACTACTGCTGGAGCAAAAGTAGCAGAGGTTGGAATACATCAAAAAGCTCAAGAGAGTTTGGCTAACTACCATGCTGCTTTAATAAACCAAGGTATCCAAAAACTCTCAGCAGAGAAGCAAAAGGCTATAGCTCCGATGGTTACAGCTTTGTCTATTGCTAATACTGTTGGGGCTAAGACTAATAAACCAGCGATAGACGCTGCTGTAAAGGGGTTGAATGACTTAGGTATTCCTGTTATTCACCCAACTGCGGTAAATCAATTCTTAGATGCCTTTAAGCAAGATCCAAAGGCAGCTATTCGTGGTGCTCAAAAGCTGGGTCACTTTGATGCTTATAGAGCTATGGGGTTGATTCCAAATGAGTAATATATATCTTCCTTATGTTCTTCCAAGACATGAGAAGGTTGATCCTGAGCTAAAAGACGCTTTTAGTGAAATGGCTCAGGAGTACTTTGAACAAACTGGAGAGCCTCTTAAGGTTACTGATAGTTTTAGGACTAATGAAGAGCAGGCTGATTTATATAAAAGAAAGCCTACCTTGGCTGCTCCTCCAGGTAAATCAAGGCATGAAACTGGTTCTGCCTTAGATGTAGATCAAAATCAAATTACTAAGTTTGGGTTAGATAAATGGGGAGAGCTTTTAAATACTCATGGTTTTGTAAGACCTGCTTTGGAGAGCAAAGGAGAGACTTGGCATATAGAGCTACCTAAGAACCCTTATATAAGAGCTGGAAAAGTTGCAGGCACTTTGGCCAATCCATACTTGGATGCGGGAAAGGTAGAGTCTAGTAATCCATATCTCGATTCTGGAGTTCTGGAATCCCCTAAACTTCCAGTTAGTCCAGAATTAGAGTTAGACAAGGATGCTCCTGAAATAAGTTTAGAGGGTTTACCAGAAGCAGCTATGTCTCAAGTCTCTGATCCTATCAAGACTGCTCTTGGTATTGTTGGGGCTAAGGCTGCTGGAGTTGTAGGAACTATACTTGGAGCTCCTCATGAGTATATTGCAAAGCCCTTTGTAGAAAAACCAGCTTCCGCCTTACTAGAAAAGTTAGGCGTACCTGAGACTGTTTCTGTCCCTGCTGAGAGTATGATAGCTGGTGAAGCTGCGTCTTTAATTAGACCAGAGGATTTATCTGGTGAGAACATAGATGCATCCTTGAGGTCTTTACTTCCAACCGCTCTTGGTGGTATTGCAGACATTCCTATTTATGGAAAAATTCTCAAAGCTGCTAATGCTATAAAATCTGGAGTTGATGCGGCTAAACTTGCTAGAGTGCCTAAGGGGGTTGTAGGTGAGGAGGAGTTGTTAAGCCTATTAAAATCCTATACCACCCCACCAGCAAAAACAGGTTCCTCTCCTTTTAGTATGGGAACTGGTGAGAGAGGTTTAGTTCCTCAATCTATAGAGCCAACAGAGGAGAGTTTGAGGCAGCTTGGTTTGTTACCTACCACTCCAAGAGCTATCTTAGACAAAGAGCTTCAAGCAATAGAGGCTAGAGCTAGAACAAAAACTCCATTAGCTTTAGGAGAGCAACCTGTTCTAGAACCTACTATAATTCCTGGAGAGGCTGCTCTAACTACTAAGCCATCTACTTTACCACCGGAACCTACAAAGATTGTAGCTCCAACTCAAATGGGTGCCTTTGCAGAAGCAACTCCAATTACTCCTAGTCCTAGGGCTACAGTACAAGTCACTCCAGAGGGTACCAAGATTGTACCAACTGAGATTCCAACTATTGGCACTGGAGAGCGTGGACGTCTTACTAAGATGTACTCTGGTGGTCCTGATACAGAAGACGTTGCTAGGATAGCTAGAGACATTCAAGAAGCAGCTAAGCAGCCTGGAGCAACTTACTTGTCTGGTTTAAACCAAGTAGCC
>Ga0265296_1001130_pt1 | contig 32660 bp, 27 predicted proteins | sample MunlanPumphouse1_FD_189073 | JGI IMG/M metagenome (GOLD analysis project Ga0265296, IMG submission 189073) | Groundwater microbial communities from a municipal landfill in Southern Ontario, Canada - Pumphouse #1 | ecosystem: Environmental > Aquatic > Deep subsurface > Groundwater | place...
AACAACGGCCCGATCAACGACCATTCTTTGTCCGATACTCCAATCCGCTCACCCAAGGCTGCCTCCCAAAAGACAGCCTTGAATCAGCGCATGAGTCTCAGGTCAAGCTTTGTCCACGAAACCTAGTACCCAAGCTGGCCGAATGGCTCCGTCGGACTGGTCGGCGCGCCGTATTCTGGTGGGCAAAGAACGAGAAGGTTCCGGGCTTCATCGTCGTCGAAGGATATCGCCTCGGTTACTATTGCAAGCTCGGCCTCTCTGATGCGGCGGATGCCATTGAACAGGCCGACTATATTGGTTTTAGCGATTGCCCTGACGATTTTGAACCCAAGCCTGAAGTACGCGGCGGATTTCGGGAAAAGATTTCCGTCAGCCCACGCCATATCGCTCTGATGGAAGACTATCTGAGAAGCTAATGAAATCAGTTTACGATGAAATCAGCAAGGCGGTTGCGCATGATCCTGACATTGCGCTTCTCCATGGAGCGTTGTCACCTGGAGACCGATCCATCCTTCCGTTGCTACTCGACAACGATGCCGGGGTCGGCACGACCATCTCCGGGAGTGCGAATGACCAGTTTTGGCATTGCCTAAGTGAGCACGGCTGGATGGTCCAGTCAAATGCGGCTTTTCCTGAAGCTCCGGCCCAAATGATGAACTATCGCATCACCGATCGCGGCTTCCGGGCCATTCCGGCGCTGCTCTACAAATTATCGACCGTTTAAGGTGTAGGGCCTTGCACGGCCTCATTTGGTCGGTTTCCAGACTGACCAATCAAAGGTCATCGAGCTAGGGCTGCCTTCACCCAAAAAACATCGAGATGCCGAGAATGCGATCGACAATCATCGAACCGAGCATTGAATTGAAGGCAGATTTCGCCCTGATGAACGCTTTGCCGGGCGCGATAAACCGGTATTTTTGCCTCTACCACGAGACTTCTGAGTTCGTCTCGGGCCTAAAAGATGAAGCTCAATATCGTTGGGCAACCTGGCCTGACCTTGAAGATGCTGACCGTTTAAAGACCCACCTCTTCGATATGCTGCCCGCCGAGGAGCTCGACACCGACTTGGCCGCGCGCTGGGCGGAATGGAACAAAGAATATGGCGACATCTGCCGCGACAGCCCCAAATGGCGCCTGCGAATGCTGATCTCCGATATCTCACACATAACGTCGGGTAGATCGTGGCCTGATGGCCACGAACGCGATTACTGGTACTGGGCCGTGATGCCCAGTGGCAAGACGGATATCCAGTTCGCTATTCGGGGTGACCTGATCGATGACTACCGAGAGCGAATGCGAACATTAATCACTGAATGTGGAGGCTTCCTTCATACGCCCGGAGACTCAGCCGAGGTCATTTTTTCGAGGACTGAAGATTTGCCCGGGGTGTGGGAGGCGCAAAATCAGCTTCTTCCATGGGAGCGTGTTGAGCGATATCAAAAGGCGCAGCAAGCGGCCGAGATTGCAAAGGAAAAAATTGCGTACGAAGGCTTTGCCTTAACGGTTTGTCTCCGCCGACTTTCGCGTTGGCTCGCCCGAAAGATTTTCGGTTGAAGGCTACGAAGCTGATCGGCCGCCAAATTGCCACCCTATGGTGTTCCGCCGCACTTGGCCGTTAGCTGACTTACCGCTTTCAGCTCGGAATCCGCGAATGCTGACAGAAGTTTTTTGCTGAGCGCCACATCTCGGTTCGTGAGACTGTCCTGAATCGCGCTCGAAGCGCGAATGTTTGGGGCTTCGGGAAATCGTCGCCTTCCTTCCGACGCGATGCCCCCTGGATGGCTGATCGCTCACTTGTCAAACCTCACGAGGCGCGTACAGCTTGTCCCGTGAGTGCAACAGGTTCACCATACGATGCAGACGACAATCGAGCCAAACTCGTGTCCGCATTGAACGACGTGGCAAACGGCGAAACCGACGCGTTGCGCACCGTCTATGCAATGACGTCCGCGAAACTATTTGGAATCTGTCTCCGTATCTGTGGCGAGAGGGCCAGCGCGGAGGATGTTTTGCAAACCGTCTATATCAAGGTTTGGGAGCGCGCTGGGCGGTTCGATGCCGAACTGGCAAGCCCTATTACTTGGCTGGCAACGATCGCGCGCAATAGCGCGATCGACTGGCGGCGGTCGGATGCCGGACGCGTCGCGCGCGATACATTGCCCGAACAGGCCGCTTTAGCCGTAGCTGACGACGGCCCGCGTGCCGATCAGCTGCTTATGGCGGCTGAGTCTGCCGACCAGCTGCGCCGCTGCCTCGGCACACTCGAAGAGCGCACACGGTCGTGCATTCGCTCGGCGTTCTTCGACGGCGCGACCTATGCCGAGCTTGCGGAGCGCGAGAATATCCCCTTGGGAACGATGAAAAGCTGGATACGACGCGGATTGCTGCGCCTGAAGGATTGCCTTGGCGATGGATAACCATCTGACGCCGGAGGAGGAGCGCGATGCGCTCGCCGCCGAACTGGCACTCGGCCTGCTCGAAGGACAGGCGCGCGCGGATGCGATGCGGTTGTCGCTAAGCGACCCCGGATTCGCCGCTCTTGTCGCAGCCTGGGAGGTCAAGCTTTCGCCCCTTCACGGCGAATGGGAAGCGGCAGCGCCTCCCGACGCGGTGTGGGACGCGATTGCTTCGCGCCTGCCGGAACGGCGACAGCCCTCGGTGACGTCCATGGAAACGCGGCTGCGACGCTGGCAGGCCGGCGCGCTTGCGTCGGGCGCCATCGCCGCAGCGCTGGCCTTCGCCCTGTTCTTCTTGCCCGCGCCGGTTCCCGGACCTGCCGCGCCGCAGCTTGCCGTCGCCCGGATCGAAAGCGACGCGGGGGGGCCGCTTGTTCTTGCGCGCTATGACCAAAGCAATGGCCTGATGCAGCTCCGGATCGAGGGCATCGCGCCTGGATCGCTGGCGCCCGAGCTTTGGATCATTCCCGACGGCGGAGCCCCGGTGTCGCTAGGCCAGATCGGCCGAGCAGAGCGTGCCGAAATGACGATGCCGCCACCGCACCGCCTGCTCATCACAGAAGGCGCCACACTGGCGATCACTATGGAGCCGGTGTCGAAAACTCCGCATCAGGCGCCAAGCGGGTCGCCGGTCGCAGCGGGTAAAATCATAACAATCTAAAGTTGGTGCGCATCCGGCTGGGGCCCGGCGCCGTAGCTGCGGCGCACTCTGCATCTGCAGACATGCAACCAACCAGAGGATCGCACAATGAAACTTTCCAAAATTTCCGTGTCGCTTGCTGCTCTCATGATGGTCGCCGGTGGCGGCGTCGCCATCGCCGCCAATCCGATGGTGGGCGGTGCCGCCATGTTCGAGACCAAGAATATCGTCGAAAATGCCATGAACTCGAAGGACCATACGACGCTGGTCGCTGCGGTGAAAGCTGCTGGACTTGTCGACACGCTCGCGAGCCCCGGTCCGTTTACCGTCTTCGCCCCGACCAATGCGGCCTTCGCCAAGCTCCCCGCCGGCACCGTCGACACGCTGTTGATGCCTGAGAACAAGGCGACGCTGACCGCAGTACTGACTTATCATGTCGTGCCCGGCACGCTGACCGCCACCGATCTGGCTACCAAAGCCAAGGCGAATGGCGGCAAGGCCGTGCTGACTACCGTTCAGGGTTCGAAACTGACGGTCTGGGGCAAGGACGGCAAATGGTATGTCACCGACGCGAAGGGCGGCCAGGCCCAAATCACCATCGCCGACGTGAAGCAGTCGAACGGCGTGATCCATGTCGTAGATAGCGTACTGCTGCCGAGCTGATATCTGTCTCTGCCCGCCCTGCCTCACTCGCTAGTTGGGCAGGTCGGAGCAGCTGACCTGACCCCCATCTTTCATCCAGCTTCAACTGCTACAATCGTTTCCTGCCCCGAGTGGTAGAAATCCCCGAAGACCTATCGAGCAAAAAAGGTTAACATTCTTGAAACTATTTGGCTGACCGAACCGTAGCTTCATACGCCAAACGTCCCGCGCTGAGCGGCGGTGAGCGGCAGGGAGTCTTGTGTGAAAAAATTAGCCTTAGGATTTGCGGCTGCGATAGCAGTCGCTGCGCCACCCGTATCAGCAGCAGAATATATATTTGACTTTTCAGGAACGAACTTGTTCGGCGGCCAGCCCCTAGTTGGGTCGGGCTCACTTTTCACCAACGACATCACTGTCCAACAGAATGGCCGGGATGCTCAGAAAATTACTGGGATCACAGGCACTTATAACGGCTCGGCAATTACCGGATTGAATCCGGTAATCTTCGGAGCTGATAATTTCTATTATTTGACCGGTAACTTTGTCAGTGGAAATGGGGTCGGATTCGACACAGCCGCTGGTACCAGTGCCAATCTCTTTACTACCGTTTTTGATCAGTATCGAGTGAACACCGTCAATCCGTTCCAGTCTGGCTTTGTTCAGGCAAACTCTTCCGCTGCCGCGGTTGCAGCGGTTCCTGAGCCGTCCACTTGGGCACTGATGTTGTTGGGATTCGGCGCTGTTGGCGGCGCCATGCGCTCCGCGAAGCGCAAACGGCAGTTCACCCCCTCCCATGCTTAGCCGGAACCCCGAGCATAGTGCGCCGCCGACCGAAAGGTTGGCGGCGATTTGCTAAAAGGCGACGTCCGCTTTCCAACCGACAAGAGAAGTTTACCAGGCTTGCGTGCCTTCATGTCTTGTACCACTAGATCTGGCCGGAAGCAGCCTGACCGCTTTTCGACCGAAGGATGCGAAACCGGACATCCGATCGATACCGCGGCCGACCTCGCGTTGCCGGCCTTATCGCACGCGATTGCGCAAGCTGATCGGTGTGATAGATTGAGGGTTGTGATCCGCTACGCCGCTTTTGCTACCCTGGCTGTCGCGCTCGCTTCGCCGGGCGCCGCCGCCGAGCCTGTGCATGTTACCCTTCACCTCGAAGCGGACAGATCACGGACAATGGTCCACGAGGCCCTCGTAGACGGCGCGATCGCCGACGTCTGGACAGCGATTTCGACGCCCCAAGGGTGGATGTCCTGGGCCGTGCCGCTGGCGTGGATATCTCCCGCGAACGCGGATGTGCTCGAGACGAGCTACGACAGCGCAGATCGACCAGGTGGCCCGAATACGATCCAGCAACGGTTTATCGCGCGGATTCCAGGTCGACTGCTGGTATTTCGCACGATCAAGGCCCCTGAGGGGTTTCCACATTGGGAAACCTATCGCGGGGTGACGAGCGTATTCGAGCTGGAACCGGCGGGACGCCAGACTCGCGTCCGGCTGACGTCGCTCGGCTATCCCGATACCGACGCTGGAAACGCGCTTGTCGGCTTCTTCGAAAACGGCAATGCCAAGACGTTGGAGAACCTCCAGCAGCGTTTCGTGGCCGGCCCGGTCGACTGGAATAAGCGCTGAATCGTCGCGCAGCCGCACAAGATCTCGAGGCGTTATCTGGCCGTTTTGACACAGTCCATTTCTAAGCGCAAAACGTTGAAAGCGGCCATCGGCGTTGCGGACCGACGGCCTAGGCGATCACACTATTTATCCCACGCCAGAACTCGCATCTCCAGCATCGACCGCTCCTTGCGGCTGATGCCCCAGAGGACGCCCGGCCGACTCTCGTCCCAGTCGATCGCCTGCCCCTCGGCTTCCATCGCGACCGTCGCAATATGATCGAGCGTGGCGCCGCCTTTCGGGAGACGGACGACGTAAAGTTCGGGCAAGTCATGTCCCGACAGCCACAAGCTGCCGTCGGAACGGAAGCCGCCCCCTGAAATGCTCATCGGCTCGATGCGGTCCAATATCGTCTTCGGTAGCGCCCAGCTTTCGGTGCGGCGCCATTCGGTGTCGAACTTCACCAGCGTCGTGTGCCGATGATCGCGCGGCGCTTCACCGCCCTTGGCGTCATAGTTGGCGAACATCCCCCACCAATGCCCGTCGCGCCAGTCGACCCACGTCAATGAGCCGGTGCCGAGGCCGAGCGACACGGTGCGTTTGTGCGCAAGCGAAACGGGATCGAAGATTTCGACCGAGCTTGCATGCGGCACCGCCGGAAAGTTGGAAGCGGCGCACACAAGTTCGGCCTTGATCAGCGCGCAGCTGTTGATGTGCGGATAGCGCGCGGGGTCGCCCTCCCACAGTGCACGACGCTCGCCCGTCTTGCGGTCGTAGCGCGCGATCGTCCAGTTCGCGACGGCGTAGATGTCGTTCGGGCCGACCGCCACACCCTGCCGCGCCTCGGCGGCCGGGATGCGGCGGATTGTCTCGGCGGGCTGGCCCTGCGGAACGGCAGGCGACGGTGCAGTCGCCGTCGCGGCGAGGACGATCAGAAAGGGCAACATCAGAAGTTCGCCGCCACGCCGAACCAGAAGGTCCGGCCATATTCGGCCGATTCCTGGAGGAATGCCTGGCCCGGGCCGACCAGTTCACGGCGGCCTTGATCGGTCAGATTCTGCCCTTCGGCATAAAGCGTCAAGTTCGGGGTAATGCGATAGCTGATGTTCGCGTCGAGCGTACCGCGGCTCTTCCAATATTGGTCGGCGTTGGGGATGGTGTCGTTGATCGTTTCGAGGAAGCCGCCGATGTAATTATAGGAAACGCGGCCCTCGAACTTCCCCTTCTGATAATAGACCGACGCGTTCCACACCGTGTCGGGTTGCAGGAACAGCCCCGTCACGCGCGGGCCGACGCTGGTCAGGAAGGTGAATTTGGTGTCGAGGAAAGTCGCGTTGGCGCTGACGCCCAGGCCATCGAATGGTGACGGCAGAAAGGTCAGCGCCTGTTGCAGATTGAGTTCCAGGCCCTTGATGGTCGCGGTTTCGGCGTTGCGCGGTTCGGATATCAGGACATCTTCGACGCCGCGGCCGACATCGATCGCCTCGACGCTCGACAGCGTGAAAATCTCGTTCTTGATCTTCTTGTGAAACAGCGCCGCCGAAATCACGCCGTCCCTCGGATAAAATTCGAACGAAAGGTCGAACCCGCGGCTCTCGCGCGGCTTCAATCCCGGGTTGCCGCGCGCCAACGTCGGTTGGCTGCCGTCGAAGCTAAGTGTCTCGGTCGCGGTGATCGACGCATAATCGGGTCGGCCGATCGTGTTGGTGTAGGCGCCGCGAATGACGAACCGGTCGGCGACGTCCCAGCGGACATGCGCGCTCGGCAACCAATTGTCGTAGCTGCCGTCGGTGGTGATCTGCGTCAGCGTGGTACCGACGGCGCGATAGGCATTGGACGAGACATCGGTGCGCTCGTAACGCAGCCCGCCGAGCAGCGTCACATTGCCAATCCGCGTGCTGCCCTGCAGATAGCCAGCATAGACGTCTTCGCTGACCTCGTAATTGCCCGCGATCGATCCAGGGGTCGACGTAAAGCGCGCCTGGTTCGCTTCGTAGTAAGCCGGAAAGGCGTCGGCGTCGATGCGAATGGGAATATAAAATTGCCCACGGATCGGCTTGGTCGGCCCCTCGGTCACGACATTGTCGAGCGTATAGTCAAAACCGGTCGCGGCGCGATAGTCGGTGCGCGGATTGCTGTTCTCGCGGTCGGTCAGGCGAAGCACGCCGCCCGCCTTGATCTTGACCCCGCCGTCGACGCTGTCGTCGCCATAGGTCAGGTTGAGACGGAACTGACCGCTCTTTTCGAGCGACTTCTGCAGATCGTCGCGCTGTTGCTGCAGGTAGAAGTTGCGCGGATCAACCGCGGCAGCCGCGTCCCTTGGCGTAAACACCGGATAGAAATCCGACGTATCGTAATCGAACGCGTAACGCGTCGCGTCGGCATCGCGCGTACGAAATTCGATGCTGCTGTTCGGCACACGAAGGCGGCCGAGCGAAAAGACGGCGTCGCCATCGAGTTTCAGCTGCTCATTTGCGTCCCAAGCAAAAGCGGTGCGGCCAAGCGCAACGAGGCGCTTCGTAATCGGCTGGTTGAGCTGGACGATGATGCGACCGCGACCGAATGTGCCGCTCGTCGGCGTCTGGTTCGTGACATTACCGATCTGCTCGATCCGGTATTCGATGCGTTCCTCATCATCCTCGGTGCGCGCGACGACGCCCGACAATTCCCAGCGGAAACGGTCCGACGGTCGCCATTCGAGCTTCACATTCCCCCCGGTGCGTTGCTTGGTGTTATTGTACCAGAACAGGCGGTGCTGGGTCGGGACCTGGATGCCATTGCCGTTCGCGGCGCCCGAATTCACCGGCGCACCCCCCACAGTATATTCGCGAACCGATGGGCTCGCGACTTCTATCTGCGGAATATCGTAATCGAGCTGTTCCTGGCTTGCACCGATGACGATGCCCCATTCGTCGTTGGCACCGAAGGTCGTGCCCGCCGCAAAGGCGACGCGATAGGATGGCTTGCTGTTCCGGACATCGCCATTTTGTTCGTAGATGCCATAGGAAGCCACGCCATTGAAGAATGGCCGCCGCGCGTCGAACGCGCTGCGCGTCGCAATATTGATGATACCGCCGATGGCGTTCGCATCATTCTCGGGCATCACCGTCTTGATGACCTCGATCCGGCCCGCCATCACCGATGGGATGATGTCGAGCGGCACAGTCCGGCCACCGGAATCGACCCCCGACACCATCGCGCCATCGACGGTTGTGCGGTTATAGGTCGATTGAAGCCCACGCAGCACGGGGAAGCGCGGTTCGCCCTGATCTTCCTGCACCGACAGGCCCGGAATGCGGCGAAGCGCGGCTGCGGTATTATGGTCGGGCAGCTTGCCGATATCATCCGACGAGATCGCGTCCATCACCACAAAGGCTTCGCGCTTTTCGGCGGTCGCTTCATATTGCGCGCGGCGCTGTCCGGTCACGACGATCGCATCGCCCTCCTCCCCTTTTTCGGTCTCGGCCGGCGGCTCGGACTGCGCTATCGACGGTGTAGCGAAGAGGATGGCCGAGCACAGCAAAGCGGCCCGGAAATTCGGGAGAGACGGCTTCATTTTTGTGATTCCCCAACAAGGCGTTGTTATCGGGGCAGCGAATAGGAAGCGCCCGCGTCAGCGATATGACCTGACCGCTTCGGTATGATGACGTAATCATAGCAGTTCTGTGACGACGGGTCCGGGGATATGATATCAACAAAAATGAGGGAGTCTTGCGGCCCCATCAGGCAGTTTGTCCGTGCGTCTCCAGGGAACAAATGCCGCAGCCGCTAGCCCGCACGATATCCGACCAGCGTTCCCTTGCTCCCATCAGTCATCAATTGAAAATCGATATCCGGCCATCGCTTCCGCCAGCGATGAGCGACGATCCGCTCCCCCGGCCGAGCAGCATCGTCGAGAAGTATGACGGCGCCCGGTGAAAGACGTGGAAACAAGCATTCGGCGGCCCCGCGAACGAGCGGGTGAACGGCCCAAGGGGGGCCATCAATGATCAACAGATCGATGCGGGCCGGTATATCCTCAAGCCTATACCAAGGGTAGGGCCAATTCGGCGAACTGACTTCGAGAGGCGCGTGCCGTACGTCCGCAACAAGGTCATATTCAGCCAGCCATTGCGCCGTGGCTGCGGCAAATTCCGCATGCTGATCAACGCTGTGAAGCCGTCCAGCCCCTTGCAAACGCAAGGCCTGTGCGGCGACGAGCGTGGAGGCGCCGGCACCGAGCTCAACTACGTTCGACGGATTAATCCGGCGGATTTCCCGCACGATGTGATTGAGGAAACTCACATCGGCTTTCCAGCTTCCCAAGTGCGGCAGAGCATCGTGGGGAAGTTCGAGCGTATCCATCAGGGCGCGCTTGTCGCGCACACGGCCGCCGTGCAGGCTCGCGAGCAGCCAAGGCCAACTAATGGCACCAAAGGCAATGCGCCAGGCGAGGCGGGAAATCGGCGTCTCGATGTCGCCGCTGAAATCGGGCTTAGAAAGTAATCCTGTCAATTCGCGGTATGTCAAAACGAGATGCCCTTCTGCACGCGGAAGAGGTGCCTACAGCCTCAACCAACAGGGCTTCCATTTGTTCGATGACAGATTGATGATCGGAACGTCAGACGAAGCTCGACCATGCACAAGTTCACCAGAATTTCTTGAGATCGAACAGCTCCTCATGTGCCTCCTCGGCGCGTGCGAGCAGTTTCTTTTTTGTGGTGCGGCTCTCGACAAGCGCTGCCGCCCCCGCTTCCTCAGCAAGTCCGAGGCGGTTCAGCACCTCCGGCGCCGTGGCGAGGTCGTTGAGCGCACCGAGACGGTCCTGCAGTTCCTCTAGCCCGGCGACAAAATGCTGGTGCCGTCGTTGCTCGCGCTTGCGAGTGAACAGAGAGGCGAAAAACTCGCTCGCGTAGCGAAGCTTTTTCGCGTTCTTGCGGACCTCATGGCGCGCCTCGTCGTCGATTTGAGCAAGATTCTTGCCACCCTTCTTGACCCGACGACGGAAGCGCGTCAGCGCTGCCGCCGCGAAGACAAGGGCGGGCTGACCGCCATCGACCTCGGCATTTTCGCCGGAAATCCAACGGCTCTGGGTAATCCAATGCGCGACATTTAGAACGATGGTGCGCGCACGCTGCGACCCCAATATGTCCAGCACATGGTCGTAAGCCGCCTCGCGCTCTGCCGCGACGCGATCCTTGAGGATCCCTGGCGGCGCCCGGTCGAGCAGCACGTCAAGATCGCGGGCTTCTCCGAGAATCGAAGCCAGCCATTTCAATTCCTCGCGAAGCCCCCCTCCATCGTCGCCGATCATCGGCTTGAAGATCGAGAAGGCCGAACGCATGCGGCGGATAGCGACGCGCGCCTGATGAAGCGCAGCCGGATTGCGATTCGAAAGCAGCAGCGCTTCATTGAGGCGATATTGGCGAATGCAGGTCTGGACAATCCGCTTGAACGCATCGGCCGTGCTGACCTCAGGATCGAGCAGAACGGGCTCGGCCTTAATGCTCGCCGGCCTAACCTCGGTGAGGCGGTAGCCGCGCTCGGATTTGGTGACGACGCCGAGACGAACAGGGGCGATCGCGTCGATCTTACGGGCGAGGCCGAATAGGGCTGCCGGATCGCCGAGCTTCAGTTCCAGCTCGATCTCGCATATCGGCTCGCACTCGTCGCCAACGGAGACCTCACCGCGGTCGAGCACGACTTCAATCTTGGTTTCTTCTTCCACCACGAGCCACTTGCTGCGTTCCACGCGCACGACGAACATCGCCGCGATCCCGGCTGCAGCGTCGCCAAGTACTGTCGGCAGCGGCGTCGCATAATCGAGGACGGGTCGATCGTCGTCGACCGACCGTTCCCATTCGGTCCGGGCGAAGAGCCCGGCGGCGCTGGCGCCGTCGGCCTTTATCGTCTGGATGCGCGTGTCGCCGGTGCGGCGAATGCGAAGCGAAAAGCCCGCCTTGGCTACTTCTTTATCCGCGGTGTCGAAGTAGGTCGATACCTGCTCGGCGACCTTTACGCTTTCGCCAAACAGCTTCGACGCCACGATGCGCTCGGCATCGGCAAGGGTGAGTTCGAGCTTCAACTCAATTTCATCGGCCATGAAACTCGATCCAGTCGTGTAGAAAACCTAGGCAAAATATCCATCGCGCGGATGAACGTTCCCCATCCCCCTTTCGTGCGCCCAATCAACGAAAGAAAATGGCGGCTCCGAGGGAACCGCCATAGGGTATGGAGAATCTCTCCAAGTGGGTCGCGCGCTCCTGATTGCCGATACCCGTGACACGGCGATGACACGGAAACGAGGATGGCGGCGGGGTGTCCGGCCTGCGGTCCAAGCCGGTTGTCCCTGTCATCCGGGCGTAACATCGATCGTTTCTAGGCGGCCATGTCACTGCCGCCGTCCCCTTGCGGCAGCGATCTCTCCCCTTCCTGTGGGGATCCTCCCTGACTTTCCCGTCCCCTTCGCCGGGGACGGGGCTTTTCATGGCGGGGGCAAGTTCCGCTTCAGCGCTGAATGTAAACTCTGACGAGGACATGATGATGAACAAAAAAAGCTTCCTGTCCCTCTGCCTTCTGATGGGCGCCGCGCCCGCCCTGCCGGTGGTTGCTCAAACCTCACCCGCCGAGACCACGCGGAGCGCGCCGTCGCCTGCGAAAGCGAAGAATATCATCCTGTTTCTTGCGGACGCCGGCGGCGTACCGGTGATCCATGCCGCCAGCCTGCTCGGCTATGGCGAACCGCAGAAACTGCGCATCCAGCAATGGCCGCACCTCGGCCTCAGCGAGACCTCGCCGGTCGATGAGTTCGTATCCGATTCCGCCAACGGCATGTCGTCGATCGTGACCGGCATCAAGACGCGGAACGGCGTGATCAGCCAGGGTCCCAATGCTGCTCGCGGCCGGCAAGATGGCAGGCCCACCAAGACGCTCCTTGAATATGCCGAGGAGCGCGGCCTGCTTACGGGCGTTATTACCACGCAATCGATCGCCGACGCGACGCCAGCGGCCACTTATGCCCATTCGAACGATCGCAAGACCTGGGGCACGATCTTTCCCCAGGCCTTCACGCCGCGCTTTGGCGACGGGGTCGATGTGTTATTCGGCGCCGGTCGCGCCGAGGTCGGCGAGCAGCTCGTCGCTGCGGGCACGAGCTTCGACAAGATCAGCCAGTCACACAAGCGGCCGATCTATTCGACGCTCGACCAAGTGCCTGCCAACAATGCGCGCCCGGTCGTCGTTGGAGACCGCATGGATGTGCACGCCGCCACCCTGAAAGCTCTCGATATCCTGGAGCGCTCGCCTAAGGGCTATTTCCTAGTTGTCGAATGGGACGCCCATACCGACGATTCGCGCGAGGGCCTGCAGAATGTCGTCGATTTCGACAAGCTGATCGCCGAGGTGGAGCGCCGGGTCGACCTCAAGGACACGCTGCTCGTCTTCACCGCGGACCATAGCTTCGGTCTTCAGGTCGATGGAGGCCGCCGCGGCGAGCCGCTGCTGGAAGGCTATGACGCCTGGAAGGCCGCTCCGAAGGAGGGGGCCATCGTACGCCTGAAGAATGTGCTGGTGAACGATAGCCACACAGGCGAGGAGGTTCCGGCGCTGGCAATCGGGCCGGGCGCCGAGCGCGTCCGGGGCTATTTCCCGAACACCTATTTGTTCGACGTGATGATGCAGGCTTGGGGCTGGGTGGCGGACACCGGGACGAGCAAATGATCGCCAGCGACGCGGCGGCGGCCGTGCGTAGGCAAGGTTTATCCCAGCTCCCAGCTGTCTCGGTTTAGCGGCGAGCCGACCGGCCCCACAGGACCGGCCGGCTCGCCGTCAGTCAAAAGTTCGCGCGGACGCCGAAGTTGAAGCTGCGGCCATATTCGTGGATCTGATACGGCTTGAGCTTGCTCCCCTGATAGACGGCTTGCCGCCCGTCGAGGATATTGGTGCCCTCCACATAGACCTCGAAATCGGGCGTGATTTTGAGACGCGCGCCCAGATCGAGCGTGCCAAAACCGTCGGCAACGATCGCCTCGAGCGGATTGGTAACCGCGTTGCTACCCGGCGAGATATTCCCGTTCGCCGTAAACTCCGAACGCCACGTATAGCTGAGGTTCGCCTCGAAACCGCCAAGCTTGAAGAAGGGGCTGATCGAGTAGCTGGTATCGGAAACGCCCTGCAGCTGCGCCTTGACGCGTCCTGCAGGAGTGTCGATCTTCGCCTCGCTGTCGGTCAGGGTGACGCTGCCCGCGATACCGAAGCCCGCAAACAGGTCGATCGCACCGCCGACTTCGACTCCGCTCACTTTCGCGTCGCCGATATTCTGCGGCCGGGTGATCAGGAAGTCGGCGGTGATGGTTTCGCCGGCCCTTGTGTTCAGCAGCACTTCCTCGGTGCGCCCGATCGATCCGATGAAATCCTTGATGTCCTTGTGGAATGCGGCGATCGAGATGCCGCCGAACCCGTCGAAATAATATTCGAGCGAGGCGTCGAAATTGGTCGCGGTGTAGGGTTTCAGATCGGGGTTGCCGCCGATGCCGTTGAGCGCCGAGGCCGGCCGTTCGTCGATCGCCGCCTGGCCGCGATCGAACACGTCGGCGATTACCGAACTGTTCGGAACGGTCGCTGTGCGCAGATCGGCGAGCGAGGGACGGGTCAGCGAACGCGACGCCGCGAGGCGCAGCTTGAGATTGCGGCTGAGGTCGAAGTTGAGGTTGAGGCTGGGCAGCCATTTCGCATAATCGCCCTCGAAGCGCGTGGGCTCAATGATCGTCGTCGCCGCGCCGTTCGGACCAACGCCGGCGCGCAGCAGCGTTCCGTCGACGGTCGTCTTGGTCGAGACGTATCGTACGCCAAGGTTGCCCGTCATCCCGATGCCATCGGCCGCAAAATCGGCCCGCGCATAGCCGGCAAAAATCTCTTCGGCGACGCCATAGGATTGCTGAAGATCCTGGCCGTTGGGGACGAGGTCGCGTGACTGGGGATCGACCCCGTCATATTCGCCCGCAACGACGAAGGCGGCCGCAAATGCCTGGGGACTATAGCTGGTCCACGGGCCGAAGAAGTCGCCGATCGTCTGGTCGAAGATGTTGGCCGGCAGAAGCTGGTCGGTGAAGCTGGGCAGTACCGTCGTACCCGGGCGGAGTTCGAGCGTCCGGTCGCGGCGCTGATAGTCTCGGCTGCGGTCGGTATATTGGCCGCCGACGCTCAGGCTCGAAATTCGGAAACCTCCGAGCGCCATGTCGAATTCGCGCGTTATGTCGAGCAGCGCGGTCAGGTCGTCGTCGAGCGAATTGGTGGGGCGAATGCGATAGCGGAAAAAGGGTGCAGCATCGGCGCGGGTTAGGTCGAGGTTGGTCTGCACGCTTGCAATCCGGCGGTCGCCCACCGGATCGTCTCCATAGGCAAAGCTGTAGACGAGGCCAGCGGGATTGTCCGCGGTGCGCCCGTCGATCCGCTGGAGCGGCAGATCCAGCCCGCTCGTCGCGCGCGAATAGCTGACCGACGGCGTGACCTTCCAGCCGTTCGCATCGTAGACGGCGCTCCCCTGGACGAACAGGTTTTCGTGCGTCTGTTCGGAAAATTCGGCGTTGCGGCCAATCCGCCCACCGCGAATTTCGCCGCCATAAAGGACGCCGTCCTTGATGATCGCGCTGCCCGGCACCAGCCGTGTCGCAAAATCGGCGCGCGTGCCCCATTCGAAGCTGATCCGGTCTTCCAATATCTTGTTGTTGAAGTTCGAATAAAGCGCATCGACCTTGATCGAAAATTCGGGCGTTGGCGCCCAGGCGAGCGCGCCCATCGCGCTGAACCGGCGGCGCTTCTCGCGCTCGAGCGTGATCACCATGTCGTTCGGGACGCTGACCGTCTCGCCCGCGATCACGCGGTTGGTGTAGCCGAAATGCTGGAAGCGATCGAATTGGACGTCGCGCGTCTGGTATGAAACACCGGCAATGACACCGAAGGTGCCGTCGGCGTTGCGCCAGCCGGCCGACAAGGATCCATTGGGGGTGAACTGATCGGTCCGCTCCTCATAATGCTGGAAACCGCGCAGCGTGATGAAGCTCTCGGTGTCTAGCGGATCGGCGGTGCGGATGTCGATATTCGCGCCGATACCGCCGTCGATCAGATTGGCGGTCGACGCCTTGGTGACGACGATCCCCGAAATCAGGTCGGCGGGGATGACGCGGAACTGGAACTGACGCCCGCTTTGGTCTGAATTGCGAATATTCTCGTTATAGGCGACCGGCGCGCCATTCAGCGTGACGTTCGAAAAATTGGGGCCGAGGCCGCGCACCGAAACGAACTGGCCTTCGCCCGCCTCGCGCGAGATCGCCACGCCCGGCACGCGCTGCAGCGCCTCCGCGACGTTGACCGAAGGGAAGTCGCCGATATCGGAGGCCGACACCACGTCGACGATGCTGTCGGCCGCTCGCTTGACCCGCAGTGCATCCTCAAGACTGACCGCGAAGGAGCCGGTCACGACGATTTCGTCATTCTGCGCCTCGGCAGGATCCGGATTGTCCTGCGCGATGGCGGCAGAGCTGACACCAAGCGCGGCACAGCCTGCAAGCAGGCGGGCGGTAAACTTCGCGAACTTCATGAATTTCCCCCTTGATGGACATGCCGACGGCCGCGGACGCGGCCATGTCTCTCCGCGCCGCCGCGGTCGGAAGAAGCCGCCACGCCGATCGCCGCCCCGTCGGCGGGGGCGTGCCGTGCCTAGGGCGATCGGATGACAATCAGCGGAAAGCGCGGTTACAAATCAAAGAAACTGTAAGGAAATAATTGTGAACGTTCATGCATCTGCACGAGCCTCGGCGGCAGAGCCACAAATCGGCCGCTCGATGCCAAGATCATCTTGGGCAAGACCGGTAGGATTGGGGGCGATGTTTGTGCGCGGAGAGAAATGGCATACTGAAGTCAGCCCAAAACCGCCCCGTTCAAAGCACCAATCGACATCAACGCCCTGTCTGTGCCATGCTTGAAGCTAGAGTGGACAGTCGCACCGCAAATAATGAAGGGAAGAGCAATGGCCAAATCGCCGAGCAAGCCAGCGAAAAAATCTGCCGCAAAGCCCGCGGCTGCGACGAAGGCGAAACCGGCCGCGATGCCCAAGGCTGCCAAGCCGACCGCGGCTGCTAAGGCGGTGGGCAAATCTCCCGCACCCAAAGCGAGCAAAGCGGCCGCGCCCAAGGGAAAGGCACCGGCGGCCAAGAAGGCTTCTTCCAAGTCGATCCTTAAGGAAACCTCGCAGAAAATTTCGCAGCTTGCATCGGATATACTTGCGGACCGTATCGTGCCGACCGTCGATCAGATCAAGGCGCTCGCTGCCTCCGCCCTTAGCCAGGATGAAACCAAGGGCAAGAAGTCCAAGGCGAAGAAGAAATAAGCGGGCGCCACTCGCCTAAATTAGAATCCGGCTTCACGGGAATTGGGGTCATCGACGTGGAGACGTGATGCCTCAGGCGATCGCACTTTCGCGAACGCTCAGTGACTGGGCGCGGAACCAGTTGCCGGATTGTAGCGAGGATTTGCAGGATCAAGCGGGGACGGATTTACCTGAGCGGGCGGTTCTGCGCTCTCGATCCATGCGCGGTAGATCATGTCCCTCAGCATCGCAGCGCCCGCTGCCGCCTGGCCGTAGACCAGAGCCCGCGCGTCCCGATCCTCCGGATTGTTAAAGCCATCTCTCTTCTCGAGAATATAGACAGTTTCCATGTGCCTTCCTGCCTCGTCGAGGAAGGCCAGGACGGCGTCAAACAAATCGCCTCGCTGCCGGCCCGGCGCGCCGATCCGTGTGGCGAGATCCCCAGGCTCCAGCGCGATCGCATCGACGAACTGGCTCTCAAAACGGCCATGGATGCTTCGGTCGGTCGTATAATTTTTCGGATTGGCTCCCAGCCACCCATCGCTGTTGACGGAAACGTGCAGCGGTTGCGAGCCGTCGCCGATATAGTGGCCGAGGCGCGCGACCTGATAGGCGCAGTTCTGTTCCGGCACACGGGCGTCAGCGCCCGCTTTTTGCGCAGCGCGAATTTGGCGCATGCAAACGACAAGGCGCCCATAGCTTTCCATTGCCGCATAGGGCAGCGTGCCGGTCCAGCGCACATTGGTCCGCTTCGCCCGTTCCGGATCGCTGTCCTTGATCCGCAGATACTCGTCATGCAACGCCAGGATAAACTCGTAGCGTGAGCGCGGGATGGGGCTCAAAAAAGCGAACTGCTCCTTGAACCATCCATGATTGGGATCCTCCTCGATCTTTGAAAAGGGCTCGGAGGCGTTGCGCCAACTGTCGGGCATGGTCGAAGACGCTGCGATATAGTCGGCATATTTGTGGAGGAATACAGGACCGTCGGCGGGCAGCGCAGCGATGGCCGCCCTGTCGATTGCTGCGTGGGCGCGTTCGCCCCAGGCGAGGACGGGGACAGGAACGGCGGCGCACGCGGCCGCGGCAAAAGCTAACAGGAAGTGGCGCACGGACTTTGCTCCGAACAGGACGTCAGGGATCGAGCGGATCGGCCGGTTCGACGTGGAACGCGACCGGGTCGGGTACGAAGCGCAGCGTGAAGCGATCGGGGCCTGGCGCCAGACGACCCGGCTGCACCCCCATTTCCTTCAGGTTGCGAAGCGCCAGTTCCTCGCCGCCGATATACCGGATCGTGCGATGGTCCGAGACGATCAGCGCCGGCCGATCCTCTGGAAAGCCGGCGGCGAGCAGAAGCCGCGCGCAGTTACGCAGGTTGGTGGTGGTATGGCGCGCATGCGGCTCCATCAGGATGCGGTCGGCCGGAATGCCATATTGCGTGACCAGCAGGCGCTTCATCTCGACCGCTTCGTTGAACGGCGTGCGGTTGGGATGCACATTGCCCCCTGATACGATGATGAAAGGGGCGAAACCGCGCGCGAACAGATCGGCCGCAATTGCCATACGGATATGCCCCATCACGCCCGTGCGCGATTGCACGTCTTCCGGCCCATGGCCGAATACCAGCAGCGAGGTATAGGGCTTTGCGCGCCAGTTCATCCTGGCGACCGCCCGGGCCGTGTCGGCATTGTCACCGCCCAGTAGAGGCCGGTAGCTGCCCGCCTCGATACGCTCGTTCATCTGGAGCAGGCCAACCGCGTAACGCAACGACGGGTCGAAGAAAAGGTCGTCGGCTTTGGCCTGCGCGGCCGTGGCGACGCCGTGCGTATCCAGCACATCGGCCATCTTGGGGTCGGCAATATTGAAAATGATGGAGTCGATAACGGGATAACGCGGCGGAGCCCCTTTGGCATAGACGGCGATGACCTGGTTCACCGCCGCCGCCGTTTCGGCCCAGGCCGTGGCGACAAGGTCCGCATCGGACAGCGCCGCATGGCGGGCGAAGCGCCCGGAAGCTCGCATTTGCCGCGTCACGAGCGCCTTGGCGCGCTTCTCATCGCTCATCATGAGCCGCAACCGCGCCTGCACCAGGGCGATGTCCGCCTCGGTCCATATCCACGCATCGGCCAGACATTGCGGAGACGGGGCACAGGTGTTTTCCGGCACCCGCGCGGCGCGCGCGGCTGCAAGTTGCACCAGAACGGGATCGTCACGCAGCGCCCGCGCCCAATCAGGCGCCGTTCGCATCATTGCGAACAGCGGAAAAATACGGTTCGTCAGCGTGTCGGCAAAAGGTGGTGCGTAGCCGGCCGGATCCTGCGCCGCCGCCACTCCCGGATAAAGGGACGAGGCGACGGCCAGGCAGATGCTCAAAGCTGCGGTGCGAATGGCGCGCACCCTTACCAGCTGCGGCTGAGGATAAAGCGGAAGCTGCGGCCAAACAGCGGCCGTCCATAGATCGCATCGCTCGCGCCCTGACCGGCGAGCTGGTCGGTCCGCGGGTTCCCCTCGGTCAATCCCTTGGCGTTGGTCAGATTGTCACCAACCACCTGGAAGCGCCAGTTGCCAAAGCTCGCCGACGCGCTTGCGCCGAACGTTTGATAAGCAGGCAACGCCGTCAGGTTGAAAAGGTCGACATAGCGGCGGCCCACCCATTCGTAACGTCCCGCGATCTCCACTTCGCCTCCACCGACCGGAAAACGGACAGACGGACGCACGTTGCCGAAGAATTTGGGCTCGCGGATGATCTGGTTGCCGTTCACCGCGGTCGGATCGGCGCCCGACGTGTTCGCAAGATTGCGATATTGGGGGTCGGCCCAGGTCACCGAACCGGCCAGTTCGAACCAGCTCACCGGCTTGATCCGGCCGTCAACCTCGACACCTTTTGCGACAGCCTCGCCGATGAACGGCACGGGCTGGTCATTGCGGCCGGTCACCGGGTTGAACGCGATGAATGTCGCGTTGAAAGGATCGAACTTGGTGTAAAAGCCGGTGACGTAGAGGTAGTGCGGGCCGAAGCTGGCCTTGACGCCCAGTTCATACTGCCGCGCCTTGGTTTTGATGATTGTCGGGGCGGTGCTGGATACCACGCCCATCTGGGGCGGCACTTCCAGGTTCGAAGCGCGACCGTAGGCGCCGAAATTGTCTGTGAAGTCATAATTGACGCCGACGGTCCAGTTGGTCGCCGAGGGTTTGAGCTTGTTCGAAACGATCGCCCCGCTGAAAGCCCGGGTGGCGTTGTCGGCCAGTGTCGTCGCATCGCCCAGATCAGCGGCGGTCGACAACAGCGCAAAGCCTTCATAGTCGTACCATTCCTTGCGGATGCCGCCGTCGACCCGCAATCCGTCGGTAATTTCCCATGTATCATTGGCGTAAACGGCGACCATCTTCGCATCGGCCTCGCCCTGGTTCAATGTGGTGGTGTATCGCAACACGCCGTTCTGGGTGACCGAGCCAAGCGCAGCGCCCGTCGCAGAATAGGCGACAAGGTCGATCGTGCGGGGCTGGCTCTGCACTTCGATCAGCATGTCCTGATAGGCTTGGAAGAGCGTATTGCCATAGGCCGACGCATAAACCCCTACGCGCACGTCATGCGAACCAAAGCCGGTCTCGAACTTGCGGGTAACGCTGAGATCGGCCTGTCCCGAATAGAACTCCGATTCGGAAACGCGATACTGTCCGGACATGATGAGGCCCGAAGCGGCGCCCGGATCATAAACCGTCGCGCCGTTGGTGCCTGCAACGGCATAGCCGAGCCGCGCCACGTCGGCCCCGAAAGCGATGCGAGCGGCGGTCAGATAGCTTGCCGCAAAGGTGTTCGCGCTGACCGGGTTGGTGGTGGAATAGAAAGCGTCGAAGCTGCTTTTCCCTTTGGTGAAGCCGCCCTTGGCCGAAACCAGCCAGCCATCGAAATCGCCTTCATACTGCAGGCCGACGTTGAAAAAGCGCATGTGCCGGCCATCGGCGAGATCCCGGTTCAAACCCTGCAATACGCCGGCACCGTCGCGATATTTGACGTTGACGTTGCGCAGCGCTGGAGAGTTCAGCGTACCCGTGTGATAATCGATATAGGGATCGAGCGAGACAGTGGGATTGCGCGGATCGGCGACCGGGATTGGAAGGTAGAAGATGTTGTGGTCGTTGGTATACTGCATCGATAGTTTGATGAAGCCATTGTCGAGGTCGTGCTTCAGGTTGGCGCGGATCTGGCCACCCTTGTCGCTGGGAAAGCCGCCGTCACGATAGCCGTCATGCTGGCGCAGGAAGCCGCCGACTGCGAAATAGGTGCGCTCGCCGATCGGTCCCGACTGCATCGCATCGAGCCGGTACAGGCCGGTATCGCCCAAAGTTAACTGGGCTTTGCCCCGCGCATCGGGCCCGCCCGATACGGTGATGTTATTGGCGATCGCTGCGGCGCTGCTGGCGTAGATCGGCGCCGGACCGCCACGCACGATTTCGACGCGCTCGGTCATCAGGTCAAAGCGGTTCATGCCCTCGCCGGAGTTGAAAAACACGCCGTCAATCTCATGATAGAGCGGCAGCCCGTCCTGCTGGAAGATCAGGTATCCGCGATCGGTGGGAATCCCGCGGACGCGCGTGATGTTCTGCACTTCGCCGCCTGTCGCTTCGACCTGAATACCCGGAACGGTGCCGAGCAGGTCGGCGAAATTCTTGGGCGCGATCCGCTGGACTTCTTCTTGGCTGAGGGAGTTCACTGCATAGGACACATCGAACCGGCGCTGGGCGCGGGCGCTTCCCGTCACGACGATGTCCGTTTGCGCCGTCTCTTCTGCGTCCGCTCCCGGAGCAGCCGTTTGCGCAGCCTCCTGTTCCGCGGCGATGCTAGGCATTGACCAAGCCAGCGCGGTCAAAGAGGATAGCAGCGTCAGAGCGTAAGTCGTTTTGTGTGCTAGTTGCATTGTCCGAGTCCCCTTGTGGAACTCGGCCGGTTAGTTTCGCTTCGCGTCAATGCGGTTACACCCCGTCATTCACATCTTGAGATGAGCAGAAGAGCCGGTCGGCGCGGGTCTTATGGATGACGGTTTGGGAAGGTGCAAAAGTGGCGGCCTCTAATGGCTCTTGTGTAGGTAGAGCCATATGTCGCCTTCGACCGAGGACGTTGCGGACCGCGCACTTGGCCTCCTCCAAGGTCGCCCCTTGGCCGTTTGCGGACCGTCGGCTTTCCAGCTCAACTTTGTGCAAACCGGACTCTCCACGTCATCCAATTCTCCGCAGCCGGCCGCAGGCCCACCACCACAAATGTTTGGTGTCTTTAGCAGCTGACCGAGCGAACCGACGGGAACTCAGTGGCGAGGCTCGTCACAATGGCTAGCGAAGCGCAGCGCATTCATCGACCTAGCGTGGACATGACGACCGGCACCAGTCAGAGCGCCAAGTAACGCCTCATGATCTACAGTGTCGAATTCCTCGGCAATTTCGATGATACGGCTGCGAGAATGAGCCACCTGTTCCGCGTCAAGGGCGCCGACATCGATGAGCCGTCGGAGCGAATGAGCAATGCATCCGAAAACAAACAAGCCATGGAGAATGCCGCTTACAGGGCGATCACTTTCCTTCCATGGCGAATAGGACTGAACTTCAGGTGCGGCGAGACAAAATGTTTCTTCGAGTGCCGAAAGATGGTGATGCATCGCCTCGTGAACGATTCCTTCGACAAGCCGCAGGTCACCGACCGGCGTAGCAGGAGGCATCGAAACGAGAATCAGCCCCGGCCAAGCCGGGTCAGAATGACTCACATCAAAGCAGTCATCGGCGCTATGCAGTATTCCCACCCGGTCAACGCGATGCGCTATGATTTCCCACAAGTCAGGAAGCCTGGATATCAGGATGTCAGCCCGGGCAAGTGCTGCATCATGCGTCGCGGTTCGGTGCGTAAGCTCGAGACCAGCCGAGATTATGCCACAAAGCGCTTCAGCCGAGATTTGTGATGAGGCCTGCTCAAGCCTGCCGAGACGTGGAATCTTTTGGGTATCATCGTCTGACAACGGAGCCCAAGGGGCTGCAATATCCATGACCTCAGTCATCGGTCCTGAACGTATATACTAGTGTGTAGCGCTCCCCACTCCTGATCGTCGAGACCGCGTGAAAGGATTCCGGCGAGATGGCGAAAGCGAACCCGCTACCGTGGACAGGAAGCAAGGCATCGCGAACATCCTCAGCGTTGTCGCTGCCAAACAGCATCAAAAGACCACCATTATCCACCGTCCAACCACGATTAAACTGGATTAGGAGGCGATGGGTTTCTTCTTGGCCGAGATAGTCATTGTGGACGCGAATAGTTTGGCCAGCGGTTAGACGATGTGCCGAGACATCCACCAGGACCAGCCGTCGCCCCAGCTCGAACAATCGTGCGAGCTCGACGGCAATTAAAGCGAGGGTTTCTGTCGCCACAAGCCCGATGAGATCAGTAGGTGGGGGCGTATCGAGCAGGCTGAACTCATGCTGCTCGTAAAAGTTTTCGACGCGGAGTCGCCAAGGCGCGCTACGCTCCAGCCAGTCTAGGAAAGCATCAGCATCGACGGGACGAATGAGCGCATCCCAACTAAAATGGGGAAACGGTTTGTGATCTGCAAAATCCGGGGCAGCCAGACCGATCACGCCGCCTCGTCCTCGTGCGCCTTTAGCCATTGCCGAAGTCGGGCAGCGACCAGTTTTTGATCCGAACAAAAGACAGTTGGATTGTCGAGACCACGCTCGGCGCTGAAGCGATGAGTGGGCATTCCACCGCCACAAACGGCGAGATCGGCGCAAGTCTGACAGGCGGCCGCGGTAGGCCGCTGGCTCGCATGATAATCTCGAAAGGATGGCGTCCGAACAACATCGGTCAATCGATCGCGTGAGATCGACCAGCTCTCGGTGAAGACGTCTCCGGCGTCAGTGGTACTCTTGAGCGTGTCGTTCTTAGAAATGCTCCCATCGGTGTCGATCACCACAATCCCATAATCTGAAATCCCGACGCCTTCCTTCCGTGCCGCACCGCCAAGCAGCAGCTTGATCATATCGTCGATGACGCGGATTCGCGGCGGCGCAGAATCCGCCAAATAGCTGTCGACTAGATCGCACATCCACTCCCCATATTCGGTCGACTGGAACGACGTCTTGCCGAACGGCAGCTCGTCGTGATTGCCGTCTCGATAGAGAAAATCGACGCTTGGTGTGCCCGTCGACTTGAAGAATTGATAGACATCGCGCGCGTTGGTTTCCGGATCGACCACAGCAAGAAGACCCGCGAAGAGCTGAGCGCCCGATGGATGCTGCCTGATGCGCTCGACTGCCTTCAGCACTCGCTGGAAGGAACCCTTTCCTTTGCGATCGACCCGGAAGCGATCGGTCACAGCCTCGGGGCCGTCTAAGCTAATCGAAATGCCGACGCCAAATCGTGCGCAAAGGTCGAGAATTTGTTCATCGAGAAGAGTCCCGTTTGTCTGCAGATGAAGGCCGCAGGCAGGTATCTCGGCGTGCAAAGAGGTAAAGAGCGCCTCAAGGCGATTCTGACCCATCATTAGCGGCTCGCCGCCATGCAGGACAACACTGAACGGGCTCCCCTGCGTACGGTAAAGCGCGCCGAGTTGCTGGACAACCTTGGCTACGGTCGCTTCACTCATTCGCTTGGGCTGGCGCTCCCAACCCGTGTCGCCCATATTGAACACGTAGCAGTAAGTGCAATTGAGATTGCATCTACTCGCCACCTTCAACAGGACGGTATCTATGACCGTCATCGGGATGTATTACTATCGATTGTGCCGATTATGGGTTCGATCGTAGCTTCGTGCGACGCTCTTGTCCTCGTTACGCACTTCCTCGATCAGGCGAGCGAGAACCGCGCTTCCCAATGCCTCGCCCCGCGCCAATGAACGAACGGGTTTTGCGGGAACTTGCATTACGAATCTCCTTGGAAGGGCCCGATCATAACATGAAATTTAGGCAGGACACGAAGTTTCTTCGTGAATGTATGTAAGAAGAAATTTTGAAGTCGCTAATTGTAAATTTACTCACAACCCGCAAGTTAGTGAACTATATATGTAATATTTTACAATATCTAATGAAAATTTTAGAACCTATTGTTGTAATTTAAGCTGCTCCTAGGATGTTGTCTAAGATTGACTCAAAGATAGAAATCGCCACAAAATGTGTGGCAAATCTGGCAACACAAAACGATACCAAGCATTAGGGGGCGATAGATCCAAAATGGATGTTATCAGCGACGAGAACAGACCCGGCCTTAGGGCACGAACCGTCAAACAGTTGGCCCGCGATCTGCGCCTCGCCCGCGACAGCGCACCGCCAAAGTCACCCAACAACAAAAGACCGTTGCTCGACGTGGGCGAGATTTCCGGCAGGCGTGGCCGGGCCATTTTTTTGCTAGGGGCCGGCTGCTCTGCAAGCGCGAAGATTCCCCTAGCAGCAAGCGTCGCACAGCGATGCATTTGCGTGCTAGCTCGGCGTTACTCGACCGATCAATCGCGCGCGGGCGATTTCGAAGACCCCATCAAAGCGTTGAAACTCCTGGTTACGCGAGGGATCATCCCTCAACGTTTTCAACTTGCCAGCGGCCAAGGGGATTGGGGCGCGCTATACACATATTTGTTTGCCGACCATCTCAAAAGCCCGAACCAACAGCGTGAAATTATCTCCCGCATAATTGAAGAGCGTGAAAACGGAATGAACTGGGCACACGCGTGTCTCGGTGCATTGGTACAGCAACGCTATGTCCATACGGTCCTGACGACCAACTTTGACCAGCTTGCGCTCGAAGGCATCGTCCGCACGGGTATTACACCGGTCGTGGCGGACGGTCTTGAGTCTCTAACGCGCATATCCCCTACTCCCGCTTGGCCCCAAGTCGTTCATCTTCACGGCTCGATGCATACTTATGATCTGAGAAACAGTCCCACCGCACTGACCGAAACCGGCGACGACCGAAATCTGCAAACGGTGATGATGAGTCTCCTGAAGCACTCAACCGTCCTTGTCGTCGTCGGGTACGCAGGCGGCGAAGAGGGGGTGATGAGCCTACTTCAGTACGCCGCTCGGACCATCCCACGAATGGTTATTTACTGGGTTGCCTACGAGAAGAGCTACCGGGAGCTTTCTCCTCGCGCCCAAGATCTTCTCGAGACGGGTGAGAACAAATTCTTTATTCCCGACCAGGATGCCGACCGCTTCTTTCAGGGCTTGATGCGTGAGCTCGGCGAAGGCCAACCGAGTTGGGTGGCTGATCCGATCGGCGCCTTGGTAGAACAGCGTGACAAGCTACCGGAGCAAGGCGACGACGAGATCGACGAACTAATTAGAGACTATCGAGCCCGGATCCAGCACGCCGAAGGCCATCGCTACAAAGAGGGGCATGCAATCGCTTTGGCGTTGCAGGCGCGCAGCGAAGGGCGTTTTGCCGCGGCCGTCGAAGCACTAGAGGCAACCAAGGATGACGACCATCGGTCACGACTCCTGTACGCGCAAAGTTTGCAGGATGCTTACGATGAAAACCCGGAAGAAAATCTCGCACTAATCGACCGAGCGATTCTCGAATTCGAGCATTTGAATCGCCATGGCCGGCCAGAGCATCGAATTCGCTACGCCCTGTTCCTGATAGAGGCTCTTTTTGATCGGCTCGACACCATCGAGCAATCATCGGAGGATGCCAAAGAATCTCTCAAGGAAATAATAGAAATCGCGAAAAAGGACCGTGGCGACTCACCGAACACGATAAGTACCGGAAAAGCGCTTCTTAAGTTTTATGAAGCCCGAGCAACACAGGAATTGCGAGCACGAGATGAAGCGGCGACGCCTGACCAAAGTGTAGTTGATGCTTATCGGCAAGCGCTGAAACACCCTTCGGCCCTCGCCGAGAAGTTCGTCGAAGCTCGGGACGGCCTGGCTCAAGCGCTCGCGATACATACAGAGCAAACGCTGACGGCAGGCTCAGAACATTCGCGATTGGTTCGCCGTCGGATGCGAGCGGAAATTAGCGAGGCAATCGAGATTCACACAGGCCTAGTTGAGCACGCTTGGTACAATCAGCCGAATGCGGATTTTGCCGGCGTGCTTAAAAACCTAGCATCCGATTACGAGATTCTTGCAAAGGTTAAGCGCAACGGACCGTTGAGAGACACACCGATCCGTGAGGCGGTCCGAGCAATGGAGCGCGCTGTTGCCGCTTACGAGGCAGATGCCAACAGTAACGCAGCGAGCGATGCTCAAGCCCGTCTCGACAGGCTTCGCGAGGCGATGCGGTAAGGCCGCACCGAATGCGCTGAGAACCTAAATTGAGATGACGGAACCAAAACGCCATCATTGGTGGCCCGAAGTCCAATCGGGTCAGTGGGCGGCTGCGGACGGCAATTTGACGGTTGTCCGTTCGGATGGAAGCAGTTTCCGGGCGCCGCCGTCGAAAGTCGGAGTCGAAGGTGAACTCTATACGCGCATCGATTCAACGGGTACGAAAGACCGCGACATCGAGCGCTGGTTTTCGCGGGAGATCGAGACGCCATTCTCGCGCGCGCTCGCCCAAATACTCCCTCTCGAAGGGATAAGGAGAAAGGCCTATCCTGATCGTGGCGACCCTGGAAAGCGCCGAGAAATGCAGGAACTCGGCTTTTTGGTCGCAGACTATGAGGAACGCCTCCCGCTCGCCGAAGCGGATCGCATTGCTCTCGCCAACTACCTCGCGGCCGCCGTGGTGCGCAGTCCGACCTACCTCTCTAAGCTGACCGACTGGCACAAGGCGAACAACTCAAATATCGGGCCGCTTCCAGTTGATCCGGACACTCACCGTGCCTTCGCGCTCGAAAATATGATCTTCCTCTATAACGTTTACCGCGAACCCATTGCGGCTGGCGCGATCATGCTGATGATCGCCGATTGCGAGCGAGAATTTCTATTTTCCGATGGAGGCGTCGTGGCTCGAGAGCCTTGGAGTAAACGGCCTATCCCGTTCGAGCTTTATGCCCCCCTCACCCCGAAACTTGCATTAAACATCATTCCGTTTCCGCCAGCCCGCGGCGAAGAGCTCATGATTTTCAGGCTGAACTCGCAAGGAGTCGCGCGCTTCAATCGGATCATGGTCGGAATTGCCCGGCGCTTCGTGTTCGCGAAATCGGCGCCACCGTTGGCATTTATCCAAAATAATTTCGGCATTCCTGCTCCGGCTCCATTTGCGTCGCGATGGATCGACGGAAAGTTGGAAACAAAATATGATCGCAGTCGCGAGCGATAGCCGCGGCGTCGCAATTGTCCCCGAACGCCGTGGCGGCATGTCTTCCTTTAAGACATAATGGTCTCCTGCCTGAACGGGCAGACCGTGGATGGATGAAAACGCCATTGCGATAATTCGGTGTTCATGATTTGGTCCGGCGGTGCCGAGACCCAAAACCTCATTTGCCTATCGCCGCGACTTGATGATCGAGGCTGCCATATCCGGAAAATTGCCCGAATATATATCGGAAGCATTTCCAGGCGCCGACGGCCATTGGGAAGTCCTCATTAAGGATGGCGCCGCAGCTCACCGCACCGGTAAGATCGATCTGATCAAAGCCTTTACGCACGCTAGCGAGGAGCGACTATCCTTTGGCTGCCAACAGTTTCTGGAAGGCGTTCTTCCCAAGCTGGCGTTCGACCAGTCGCAAGTTCTTGAGCTAGTAGTCGGATTGAGCGAGCGCTCGAGAGGACACGGCATTCCTTATTATCTGAGCGCTTGGTTCAGCGGCTGGTGCGAGGCAAGAACGATACGCCCTTGGGCGCTTCTCGAAGCAATTCGCGCCGGCCTAGCACCTGACTTTATCCGGCATTCGGTGTGCCATTCGGGGCTCAAGGTCAATCGGAGACGTTTCCTGCCAGCTCTTACCACCATGCTCGAGCATGGGTCCGATGATGAACGATGGAGCGCTGCAAATCTGCTCGGCCGCTTCGACGCTTATAGTGCGTACGAACAGGACCGCGCCACCAAGGCCTTGCGCGCCGCGATCCGGCGCGAGACAGGTGGAGCTGTCCAAGCGCCGCTGCGCGCGCTCCTTCATATCGCCGCCAATATTGCTGGAAAGGAAAGCGAAGGGATCGCTGCGATCGCCGATCGCGCCGCGAGCAACGATGAGCATGTTCGCAATGCGATCGCCTCTGAAATGATGTTCTCGATATCGAAGGCACCTGCACCGCTCGCCAACGCGGCCTTCGACGCATTGATGGCAACCGGGCCCGGCGAAGATGATACGATCGATGTCATCGATCAGATATTGTCCACAACAATGGCTGGGCCGCTTGCGCCGGCCGCGCACGCTCTGCTCGATCATTTGCTCACAAGCAGAGCCGCACGACTGAAGAAGCTCGATGCAACAGCGATGGCGATCTTGAATAGCGATCCCGTACCCCGGTCAGCACTGATTGGAAGTTGGCTCAGATCACCGAGCTTTCGCCATTTCGATGCGGTGCTCGATATTTGTCGAGGGATTGGCGATGATGCACCGCAATTCGATGTCGACATGAGCGAATGGTCGACCGATGAAGCGCTGCGCGCCATCCGACGCGCCTCGGCCATACTCCTGGCCTTTCCCGCTACACTAACCTCGATTCTGGTAAGCGCGCTGCGAACAGCGCCAGTGAGCGTGCGCCCGCGGGCCGAGCATCTTGTCTTCGATCCGCTTCTTATGACATTTTGGACAGCATCCAGAGCCTACCTCGAAACAGCGGTCAAGTCAGGGCCAAGGCATGCCCAAGATGCGATCCGACGCGTGCTCGCCGCCCACGATACTTATCAGGCAGCCATCGAGGCCGTTTACGAGATCAAGGAGCTGGCACCCTCCGAACACCATCGCAACCTCGTTGACCAGAAGCAACGAGAGGAAAGCCAGGCGATCTCGAAGAACGCAATGAAGGGATCGATCTTTGGTGAGATGTTTCCCACGTCCGTGATGCTTTACGGCGACGCCGCAGTCTATGATGTCTACCAGTCGGAGGACGAAAGCGTCCGACAGGAGACGCAAATGGTCTCGCAGGGCTTCTCGACCGAAGTGCTGCGCTACGACATGGTCGAACCATTCTGGGCTCGCTACCGGCGCGACACGTTACTGCGTGGCGAGACCGACGAATGAGATCCATCGTCCGGGAGTTTTTTCGTGGCCTCCGCGAGCGGGACGAGCTCGACGCTATTGTGCCAGAGCTTCTCACGGCGACGGGCTATGAGGTAATCTCGAGACCGCAGGTCGGTCCGCGCCAATTTGGCGTCGATGTCGCCGCTGTCGGGTGGGATGCCGATGGAAAGCGTAAGCTGTTTCTCTTCGTCATCAAGCAGGGCGACCTTACGCGAAACGATTGGGACGTCGGTCCGCAAGCGGTTCGACCATCACTCGGCGAACTGCGCGATGCCTATCTCGACACGTTAGCGCCAGAACATCAAAAGCTTCCCGTCGTTGTCTGCATCACGGTTGGCGGGATCGTTCTTCAGAATGTGAAGCCTGTCGTTGATGGGTTCATGCGAAGAGAGCGGACATCGCAGATCGAGTATCGGGTCTGGACCGGCGATACGCTCACGGGGATGATCGTCGATGGCGCGCTTCGAGAGGAAGTCTTCCCTGCCGAACGAAGGAAATATCTCCGCCGCGCCGCAGCCCTCGTCGAGGAACCAGAGTCGTCTTTCCAGCAGTTCGCGCGGCTCGTACATGATGTCGAGGCAGACGCAGGGCTTGAGCCAGTCGAGCGAGTGAGAAGCATCTACCTTGCTCTCTGGATTCTCCTTGTCTGGGGGCGCGAGGCGGGCAACCTCGAGGCCCCATATCGTGCGAGCGAATATGTCATGTTGCGCGGTTGGGCGCAGCTCTGGCCCTTGGTCGACAAGGGGAGAAGCCGAAAACTGGAAGCGAGCCACAGCCTGTTAGAAGTGGCCGATCTCTACCTCCGGATTTGGGACGAGCTTTACGCCAAAAAAATCCTCAAACATGCCGGGTCCCGCCATGCGCTGAGCTATTCGGTGGGATCGCGAGATTCTCTCGATATCAATCTCGCGTTGTTCGAGACGCTCGGGCGTATCGCCATGGGGGGCCTGTTTCGAGCGTGGTTGGAGACGAGCGCGGGTAAACCGCTAACCCTGGTGCCCGAACCTAGCGCCAAGCTTGTCGAAGCCGCCCAAGGCGTTGCTTCTATGATCGAGTCCAACCGCGCCCTCTACACACCGGTCCACGAAGACCAGGCGATCGACATCATCTTGGCCCTGATGTTGCTCACGATAGTCCCAGAGACGCGAGAAGTGGCAGAGCGCTATGTTGCACAGGTGGCTCGCTCGACCATGCTCTGCTTTCGCTGGGGTGAATTCTATCCGGTCATCGAACATGACTACGCGGCGCTCATCCGCCACGGCGATCGGGCGGACGAGGAAATTCGAAAAGAACTGACGGCGGCGAGCATTCTTTATCCCCATCTCGCCCTTTTCGCACTTGCATTCGCGAACAACGAACTTGTCGCCGAACTGGGAGAATTTCAAACCGAATATCTCTCACACTGCAATTTCCAGGTATGGGTTCCTAACTCTCGAAGCGAAGGCAAGCTATGGGCGGGTGGACGAAATGGCAGCGCGCTCGGTGGCCTGAAAATCGGCACGGACGGGAAAGACTTGTTGCGCGCGGTCGAGAAAGAAGCCGCGGCAACAGATCATTATTACGAACTGTCCGCGATTAAGCTGGATCAGCTGCCATTATTTCTCATGGCCTGTCGCTTTTACAGATATCCGCCTCCACCCCAAGCTTGGCTACCTATGATCGTGGAGATGACCACGCGGGTACAAGGGTGGCAATGGTCGCGAAGGCGCATAGGCAGCGTGCGAAAGGTGTTGCAGGCTAATCTGCGCTCGACCGCGCGCAACGCACTGCTGGTGCGCGAGATCGACGGATTGCCCTAGGGGCTACAAGAATGTAGATATATCTTGTCCCCCGGGGATGGAGACCCCCGGCTGACAACCCGCTTGGGAATTTTAAACTCGCACCGTTTTGGCGTCTGAATCTGAAAGACCGGGCTATTATATAGAGTCGTCTGTTCCGATACATCTCACGAGCGACAGCTGATCGCAGCGGTTGAATGCCCGGGATCAGGCGCATTTCTACCGCGAGCTCTTGGCTCAACCTGGGCACTAGCGGGCTTTGGCCGATTGCGGAGTGTCAACTTTTGGGCGTCAATATAAGTTAAGACCGACGAGGTCGACGAGCTCAACGGGATTAAGGCTCGGGCGGCTTCCGATAGCGAAAGCCATGCGTTGTCTTCTTATCGAACACGAAGCCCGCCCACTCGAGGTCGCCCAGAATAAAGTCATCGGCGGCCAGCATGTAGCGCGCGTCCCCATGCAGGAATTGCGTGAGGTACTGCCGATTGATGACATGGGCGATTTCGGGAGGAACGGCGCTCGAGCTGAAGCCAGGCGGACCTCCCGCGATGATGAAGGCGCCGCAATGCCGATCGAGTGTCAGCCACCAGGTTCTGAGCGAATTGAACATTGCCCCGAATATCGACTGACGGGTAAGCGTGGCCTAGAGGCCGCCGTTACGAATGCTGCCATACTTTGAAAGCTGAAAAGACGAGGATCGCGGCCAAGGTCGGTAACAAGACAAATGCCGGAACGATGCCCAGGAGCAGCCCTCCGACGAAAGTTCCGCAGATCGAACCGAGTGCCATCACGAATAGGAACGTGCGATTGCGCCCGAGCACGGCGAAACTCTGATCGCGGCTGTAGCGAGTGAAGCCGACGAGCATGGTTGGCAGGCTCACCGCGAGCGAGAGGCTACCGGCCAGTTTTATATCGGCGCCGAATAGCAGGACGAGCGTTGGGATCAGGAGTTCGCCGCCCTGTAGCGCGACGATCTGGATGAGAAGTTAGCGACGATCAGGATGAGAAGCGCTGATCGCGACGAGGTCGTTTTGGTGTGTTTGATTGCCGCTGGCAAGACCTATGTCTCAGGTTGATTGTCGGGGA
>Ga0265296_1001131_pt1 | contig 32649 bp, 20 predicted proteins | sample MunlanPumphouse1_FD_189073 | JGI IMG/M metagenome (GOLD analysis project Ga0265296, IMG submission 189073) | Groundwater microbial communities from a municipal landfill in Southern Ontario, Canada - Pumphouse #1 | ecosystem: Environmental > Aquatic > Deep subsurface > Groundwater | place...
ATAATCGGAATACAGGTCGAGAAGGTTGGTATTCATATTGGAAGAATTTGAGGCTCATTTTGTGTTGGAAACAATCGAATCAAGCTTGTATTCATGATATCATGGATGGGATGGTGCGTAAGGTGAGTAATTAAAGAAACTTACACAAGGTTATTTGGGAATAAAAACGCCGGTTTGTTTAATTCGATGCTGCAAAAGATTTTTTTACAAAGAGAAAATGGAGAAATCCCAAATAACTACTGTCTTTGTTTTATAAAAAGTCCGGATAACAAAAATTTTCTTTTGATTGCTATTCCACGTAAAGATTCCAAACGATAACACTTAACTGGAATTATGTTCCTACAAGATGACTACAAAACCTTTCATGTCGGAATTAACATTTTTGTCATAAAAAATGGAAAATTATTGTTAGGTAAGCGAAAAAATGTCTTTGGTGATGGAACATGGGGATTGCCCGGTGGGCATCTTGAGCCAGGTGAAACAATGGTTGGCGCGGCAAAACGAGAATTGTTAGAAGAAACAGGACTAATTGCAAAAAACATGATTTTCTCTAACCTGACTAATGGCTACAGCCGCAAAGAACATTATCTCCAGGTTGCCTTCACTGCTAATGAAGCGCACGGCGAAGTGCGTCTAACAGAACCAGACAAATGTGAAGAATTAAATTGGTTTAATTTAACAGAATTGCCAGATAACCTATTTCCACCACATATTAAACAAATCGAAAATTTTCTAAATAATACGCATTTTATTGATGATTAAAATACAAAACGACCAGTTAGGCCGTTTTTTGTTTCACGGGAAACAATAGTAAAATACAAACATATGACAATTTGGGACAATATTTACAAAAACTATCAAAAAGGCGGTGAAGCCTGGGCAACTTTGGATAATAATGATGTTGACGAGGAATTTAAGGATTTTATTAAAAACAACACTTTTACCGCTAAAAATGTCCTGGATATTGGTTGCGGTACGGGAAAATACTTGGTTTTTCTAAAAAAACTTGGTTTTGCGACTAACGGAATTGATTCAAGCGATATAGCTGTCCAAATGACTTGTGCAAATTTAAATGACGAATCAGACATTAAAGTTGCAAATATGTTCGAGTACAAAATCGATCATGACAAGTACGATTTAATCATCTCAATTGCAACCATTCATCACGGTCTTAAGGCAGAAGTAGAGAAACTGATTAATTTAATCTACGAATCTCTTTTAAATCACGGCAAAATCTTTATAACCCTGCCAAGTGTTAGCGGCAGAAAACGTTGGGATACTTTTAAAAACGATAAGGAAGTTGGTCCTGGAACCTTTATTCCTCTTGCCGGACCGGAAAAAGGCTTGCCTCATAGTTTTTTCGATGAGGAAGAAGTAAAGAAACTATTCTCTAAATTCCAAAATTTTAAAATCGATCTTGATAAAAAAGATCGTTGGATTATCTCAGCTAAAAAAAGTTCCATGTGAAACAATTCCCCTTCGCCTACCTTCGCAGGGGCTTCCACCTTCGCCGAGCTTCGGCGGACACGGTCGGAGGAATAAATTTATTGAAACCAAAAGTTGTTCAAAGATTAAAATCTACGTTTGTCTACAACAGGCTAGACAAATAACTTCAACTGTGGATAAGTATGTGGAAAACCTGGTAATTCTGTGGGTAAAAAATAGTTATCCACTTAAATCTTTAAACCTTTAATCAAAAATCCGCTAAAATTAGCGGATTTTATGCTTGAAATAATTTTGTGTTCATGGTATACTATATCCAGTAAAGGCTGAAAAATATGCGTTTTAGACTTATCGCAGCAATTTTAGTGGGGATTTTTAGTATCAGTCGTTTTGCTATTGCCGAAATGGCCTCCGACAATTTTCAGATCGAGTGGGACTCGATCAATTTTGGCGGTTCTGACACCAGCGCTTCAGCTAGTTATAAACTTCGGGATACGATAGGAAACGCAGGGGCTGGTGAAAGTGAAAGCGCTAGTTATTTATTACAAGCAGGCTACCGCGCGGGAATTTTTGATCAAGTTCTCGCTTTTGATGTCTTTAGTCAGGATAATAGTTCCAGACAAGCAGCCACAGTATTGGCTGGGGACACGGTCACGGTTAATTCAGTGGCCGGATTCTTAATCGACGACTATCTTTTACTTGTTCAGAATCTCGGAGAAAATCAGGTTTCGGCAATTGGCAAAATTACCGCGGTCGGAGCAGAAACAATTACCGTTGATGAATGGAAAACCGCCGGAGTAGCCTTGGTTATCGATGGAACAAGCGACTATGTTTACGAATTAAATGGCGCTTCGGCTAATATCGGAACGTTAGCCGAAGGACAAGTTAATACAACCATAATCGGCTTTGAAGTCACAATAGATAATGGCTCTGGATATGAGGTTCAAATTTTGGAAGACGGCGACCTGCGCGTTGGTTCTGAAACAATCAATGACGTGGCTGATGGGGCGGTAACAACCGGCAGCAAAGAATACGGCGGCCGATCGTCGGATATTACCTTGGCTGATTCGACTTTTGACACGATCGACACGGCTTTTACCGACGATCTTCAAGAAGTGGCCACTGAAAACAACCAAATATTCTATAGTCGAAATTTTATCACTTTAAAAGCTTCGATGACGGCTGATTCTGTCCCGGGAACTTACACCCAGACTTTAACTTTAATTGCTTCGGGAAATTTCTAATATGCGCCGCGTTTTACTAATCTTTATTGCTCTGTTTCTTATCTGGATTCCTACGCAATACGCGCTGGCTTTTGCCGTTGCTCCAAGCACCTTAGAAATCTTCGGTAATCGCGGCGAAACAATTCAACAAAAATTCAGTTTAGTTAATACTAAGGATAATGATCAGACTTTTTATTTGGACGTTCTTAAATTCACGGCCAGCGACGAAAGCGGTTCGCCAAAATTCATTTCTTACGAAGAAGATCACAGTGGTTTACCAGATTGGCTTTCCTTTAATAACAAAGCAATCACTGTGCCCGGCCGATCATGGGCTGAAATTAATTTTGCCATTGCTATTCCTAAAGACATTGCTTCGGGCGGATATTACGCGGCCGTGACGGTTTCAGAATCGCCATCAGAAGTGGTGGCAAGTAATGGCGCGACGATCCAGGCTAAAACAGCCGTCCTTCTTTTCTTAACTGTCAAAGGAGAAACCGTGGAACAAGCCGGGCTACTCGATTTTTCCCTTTCGCCAAAAAATTGGACCGATCAAATGACCGGAAAATTTTATTATCGCCTTCAAAACCAAGGCAACGTTCATCTTGTGCCAGCCGGAACAATAACTTTTAAAGACATTTTTGGTCGAACAATCACTACGGTTGACGCTAACCCGGCTACGAGCCGAGCTTTACCAAACACCACTCGATTATTTGAAGGAACTTTTGGAAACAAACAAACCGGTTTCTTTTCCACCTTAAAAAATGAAATTTCCACTTTAGCCGTCGGACCAATCTCAGCCAATCTTGAAGCAACATACGGCAGTGATAATCAAAAGATCGAAGCAACTACAACCTTCTGGTTAGTACCCTGGCAATTACTTTTAACTATTGTTGGTTTAGTTCTTATTCTCCTTATTGTTTCTAGAGTTTTAGCAAGAATTTCTAGAAAAAAATTTATTTCCTAATTGTCTACACCTGTGTGGCCTTTTGTTCAAAAAAAATCTGGAACCTCGTATCTGTCATCACGATAAGCGTGATGTTGGTTGCGGCTGTTTCAGTTCAAGCGGCCACGGTAACTTCGGCCAACGACACTTTGTCGTCTCTTGAAACCAGCGAAGCGGCTAACCATGTTTTGCTCTTTACAACTCCCGGTGGAATTGACGAAGGAGACACCTTAACTATTTCGTTTGCCGCTGATTTCGACACTTCAACTATCACTGAAGACGATGTTGATATTGAAGACGACGATATTGATTTAACCACAGCCGCGAATTGCGTTGGAACAGAAAAGGCTTCGATAACTATCACGGCTGATATTGTAACCATCACGATTTGTCCTGGTAATGGCGGAACAATCGCCGCGACCAGCGAAGTAACCATCGAAATCGGCACAAATGCCACGGTTTCCGGCACAGGAACAAACCAAATCGAAAATCCGTCTGACGAAGGAACTTACTATGTTTCCATTGCCGGAACGTTTGGCGATTCCGGATCGATTGCTTTACCGATTGGTGGAGATAATTCTGTCGATGTCCAAGCCAAAATTTCTGGTGGTGGAGGTGGATCAGGCGGCGGAGGTTGTGCTGATCACATCGCACCGATTATTAGTGGAATCACAACCACAGAAGTAATCGCCACTTCAGTCACCATCAACTGGACGACCGACGAAAACGCGGACAGTTATGTTGATTATGGTTTGACGGCTTCTTACGAAATCGGCACAGAAAGCGAAACCAGTTTGGTAACAAGTCATTCGATTGTTTTGTCCGGATTAACCGAAGGAACCGAATATCACTTTCGTGTTCGTTCGTCTGATTTTTGTCACAACAGCGCCAGCTCTTCGGACTATACCTTTACCACTATCGATATCACCGCACCGATAATTTCCAATATCGAAGTGACGGATATTTCTGAAACCAGCGCGCGGATTATTTGGGACACCAACGAAGCGGCCACAAGCGTCGTTGAATATGGCCTAACTGCCGGTTATGGAACAACGGTTTCTGACGGAACGTTAGAAATTGACCATTCGGTAATTCTTACTGGATTGGCCGAAGGCGCGACTTATCATTTTCGCGTCAGTTCGGCCGATGCTTCCAGCAACAGCTCAACTTCTTCGGATCAAATTTTTACTACCAGCATCGACACCGCCCCCAGCAATGTTTCCGCTTTTACGGCTGTGGCTGGTGATGATCAAAATATTTTGACCTGGAATTTACCAATTGAAACTGATTTAGCCGGCGTTCTGATTTTGTCTTGTCTTGACGCTTTCCCCAGTGATCCGTCTGACGCAGATTGTTCAGAAATTTATGACGCCCTTGGTGAATCTTTCACGCACACCGGGTTAACTAATGGCATAACCTACTACTATGGCGCGTTCGCTTATGATCTTGGCGGACATTATGCTTCAGGAGCTTTAGCTTTTGCCACACCTGAAACAACTGAGATACCGGAACCAGAAGATGTTTGCGGCGATGGAGTTTGCAACGAATCAGAAACTTCCGATTCGTGTTTGATTGATTGTCCGGTCGAAGAACCGTTGCCAAGCGAAGAAGATGTTTGCGGCGATGGAACGTGCGGCTCAACGGAAACCGCGGATTCTTGTCCAGCTGATTGCGGCGAAGAAATACCGCCAGAGCCAGAGGAGGAAGAGGAAGCCGAAGAAGTTTGCGGCGATGGCGTCTGCGGCGAAACAGAATCGAACTTTTCTTGTCCCATCGATTGTTCTGAAGCCCCTCTTCTGCCACCAGAAGAGACCGGAGAAGAAACCGAGGAAGTCTGCGGCGACGCAATTTGTAATGCCGACGAAACCAGCGAATCGTGTCCGTCTGATTGTCCTTCGGTAGAAATTCCGCCTACCACCGTAACCGAAGAAGAATTAATTCCTTCTCCAGATGTTTCTTTCCTAGCTGAAGGAACGGTGAAATTAGAAATTAATGAAGATGGTGTGACAGAGGTTTTGGCCGAAAGCGATCTTTTGGTTGAAGTCTCGGCCGAACATGTCACTAAAGAAGTGGAACAAATTCTTTTTCTCTTTGGTTCTGAAACTTACAATCTTTCATTAACTAACGGAGCATATAGCGCCGAGGTGACAGTTCCTGGCACCTCGACGGAGTATGCCCAGTCCGTAATTATTTATTATACGGATGGCACATCGCAAGTTCTTTCATTTATTGCCGACGTAAAAGATAACGGTTTAGTTTACGAAACCCAAGATGGTGAAACAAACCCGGTCAGCGGAGCCCAAGTCACTCTCTATATTTTAGAAAATAGTCAGTGGCTGGTTTGGGACGGTTCGCCATGGAACCAATTTAATCCGGTTACCACTGGTGATAACGGTTCCTTTGCTTGGTACGCGGCCAACGGTGATTACAAGGTAATGGTTCAAAAAAATGGTTATAACAAAACTGATTCCGGCTCGCTCCATATTGCCAATCAGATCGTTAATCCGCGAATAAAAATCGTTCGTCAGGAATTAACCATTATTTCAGCCACCGAAACTGTTAGCGAGGCAATCACCGGCGCGATTGAAACATCCACCCAAGCTGTGAAAGCCATTAGAGAATCGCCGACCGCCCAAACCGCGGCCGCGGTGGCCATACCCATCGTGACTATTGGTCTCGCGACTTCAGCCGTGGTTTTGGCAACCACTTTTAATTTGTTGCCTTTCCTTCAACTTCTCTTTACTTCACCTCTCCTCTTGTTCAAACGAAGAAAAAGAAAAGCCTATGGGATTGTCTATCATGCCTTTACCAAAAAACCGGTTGACCTGGCGATTGTTCGTCTTTATCGACTGTTAGACAACAAATTAGTCATGAGCCGAGTAACCGATCGAGGCGGTCGATATTTCTTCATGGTTCAACCGGGCATTTATCGTCTTGAGGTGACAAAACAAAACTTTGTCTTCCCTTCTCAAGCTTTGATGAAGACAAAAGACGACGCGATTTACTTGGATGTCTATCATGGAGAACCGGTTACGGTTTCGGACAAAGATACGGTTATCACGCCAAACATTCCATTGGAACCGGCGGAAACCGCGGAAGCTAGAGTCCCTTGGAAAATCCGAAAAATACAGCTGCTTCGCCGCTGGCAAAAATGGTTGTCAATCACCGGCCTGCTTGTTTCATTTTATGTCTTCCTAATTTATCTAACGGTTTGGAGCGCTGTATTGCTTGGCGCGCAAGTCGTTGTATATCTGCTGATTCGCCGTCTGGCCATACAAGCCAAACCAAAGAGTTGGGGAATCGTTTATGACAAAATAACCAACCGACCGTTGGCCAAAGTCATTGTCCGAATCTTTGAACCAAAATATCACAAGCTTTTGGAAACCTGGATCACGGATAGCAAGGGCCGCTATGCCTTTATCCTTGGCCCAAGCCAATATTCCTCAACTTTTGAAAAATCCGGTTATCACTCAACAGAAATTTCACCTATCGACCTAACGCAAAATAAAGACATAACCGACTGGGCTCAAGATGTTAAATTAAATCCCAAAACACCGTCTTCACCACCGACAAATTCTTAACTCATTATGACCGAGCGCCACGCGCACAATCGAACAGAAAAGCTTCTAGCTTACTTCGTGATCTGTCTCACGGTTGTTTCGTTGTGTCCAAACATGGCGCGCGCCGTTGCTCCGGCTAATATAATCACTTATCAAGGCCGCCTTTTAAATGATGGCGGCGTGCCGGTAGCCGATGCTTCGTTAAACATGGAGTTCCGTCTTTACGACAATTTGGCCGGCGGCACTTGCCTTTGGTCCAATTCCTCCACCACTTGCGCTGATTCCGTAGCTCGCGCGGTTAACTTAACTGATGGTTTGTTCACCGAAAACTTAGGCGACACTGTGGCCACTTACGCGGCCATTGCTGATTCCACTTTTACCGATAATAGCGGGGTTTATTTGGAAGTGGAAATCGCGGGCGAAACTTTAACCCCGCGCAAACGCATTACTGCCGCGGCTTACGCTATCAATTCTCAAAGTTTAGATGGATTGGATTCAAGCGCTTTCTTGTTGAGTAGTGGCGATACCGGAACCGGGGCTTATGATTTTTCCGGCGCCACTTTCTCCGGAGCTTCGCCGTTGGTTTTTGAAGGATCGGTCAACAATGATTATGAGACGACTTTTATCATCACCGAACCCACGGTGATCGACAAAACTATAACTTTTAAAAATGAAACTGGAACAGTGGCTTTTACAGCCGACATTCCTGGCGGAGCCAGTCTTTGGGAAGTCGGCACCAATGGCACTTATGAAGACGACGCGGCGGTTATTGTTGGTGCTGACGCGGCTTTTACCCACATTGTTGGCGCGGCCGCCGGAGATTTGCGCGTTGCTGATGCGCTCGAAGTTATCGGTAATTCTTATTTTGACGGCTCGCTTGATGCTGATGGACAAATCGATTTGGGAGATAATGGAGACACCTTCTCGGTTGATTCGCTTGAATTCGATATTTCCGGAACCACCGGTTCCATCACCATCAATGATGGCGGAAATCTTGGACAGCTTTCCGTGGAAGGAACGATTTTAGATATTAATTCGTTAGATTTTGCAGGCGGCGGCGCCTTGACCTCTACCGGAGCCGCTGATATCACCGCCGCAATCGGTAACGCCAATAATCTTTTTAATGTTCTGACCGGTAACCTGAAGGTTGGCAACGGCGCCAATGACACGGCTCTTAATGGAGAAGATGTTTATATCGAAGGATCTTTTGAAGTAGATGGTATTTTAGACATCGATGGCGCGGCTGATTTTTCGGCTGGCCTAACAAATTCCGCCGGTGAACTTCTGGTTTCCGGCGGGAACATGCGATTAAACGATGCCATTGCCTTAACCTTTGGTACTGGCAATGATTTGGAAATGACTTGGGATGACGCGGCTGCCGCTTTTGAAATGGATGGCGCCTTAGTTTCCATCGGCGATGATGCCGGCGGCGCTACGGCTACCGGTGATAACGATCTTTTTGTGGCTGGCGATTTCGAAGTTGATGGCGCCGCTGATCTTGATGGAAATCTTTCCGTGGCTGATACGGACGTTGCTTTCGATGGCGCCGCCACCACCTTCACCACCACCGGCGCTTTCACTCTCACCCCTGGCGGAGCTGTGATCTTGGGTGATAGCGGAGATACCATGTACCTCAATTCTTCCGATTGGGACATCTCAACCGCCGGCGCCATGACTAACATTGATTCTGTTTCCAACACCGGCGCCGCTCTCGCTCTCTCGACGACTGATGCTAATAACATCACCATGACTCCCGGCGCTGCCGCTAACTTGGTTAATATCCTATCCGGCAGCTTAAAGGTTGGCGATGGCGCGCCGACTGTCGCTCAAGACGGCGAAGATGTTTATATTGAAGGAACTTTGGAAGTTGACGGAGCCGTCTTTTTTGATGGAGCGGAAACCTTTAGCTCTGACGTTGATTATAATTTCGTCACAACCGCGGCTAATTCGGAAAATTTCACCATTGCCCACACCCATGCCGCTGATTTTTCTATCAGCACGATTGATTTGACTTTCACCGATACCGCGGCTACCGATGTCGGCGCCAATTATCTTCTTGAACTAAACAATGCCGATGATGGCGGAGCCACCGGCACGCCCGATGCTTTGGTTTATTTAAACCAGGCTGACGCGAATGAAGCGGTGGCTAATGGAATTATCTTTGACGTGGCGGCCGGGGGGTTGACTGACGCGATTAATGCCGTTGATGAGCAGATAGTTAACGCTTTGAATGCTGGAACAAATGATGTTGCCATCACGACTGGTACAATCGGCTCTGATTCGACCACAATTATCAATTTCACTGATTTCGACGTTTCCGCCGACGGATTAATAACCCTTGCCCCTGATGGCGGCGGTACGGGAATTACGATTACCCCATCAGCCGCCTTAACTATCGGTCTTGATTTTAATAGCACAAATATTGTCAGTGACATCGAGTTACAAAACAATGAAACTGTTGATAATAACACTGACGACGCTATAATTATAACTGGCGCTGGTGGCACAAATAACACTTCTCTAATTTTTGATTTAGATGGCGCGGTCGCGGCTGTGCCAACTATTTACTCTGGAAATAATGATCTTATAAATATTAATGATGGACTTTCGATTGGTGTTGATGGTGTTTTAACCGACGACATTGCCGACGGTGGTTTTTCCATTGCCGGCGGTAATGATTTGTATATCGCGGATATGCTGGGGGTGAATGGAAATTCGTTTTTCGACGGAACTGCTAATTTTGCCGGCGCTATTACTACCACCGGCCTGGCCAACCTTGATGGCGGCATCGCGGTTGATACTGACAACTTCACAGTCTCTGGAACAACCGGGGCTACCGCCATTCTTTCCTCTGCCGTTGCTGGCAATTTAGCCAGTATCAGTCTTGACGCAGCCGCGGTAACCGGCGCCATTACCGGACTAAACGTTAATTTAGCTCCAATTACCGGGGGAGATTTCGCCAAAACCGGCATCTCAATAACTGGCGATGATAGCGGTACGGCCACTTCAACCGGTATTTCTATGGCCGGTGAAGTTGATTATGGTATTGATTTTGACGGCGCCACAATTGGCACGGCCGATATCAAATTGGAAAATTCTGACACAATTTCCAACGCAACTGGCGGCACGATTGCCGTGTCCGGTGATTTTACAGTTACTGGTGGTGATATCACTGTTTCAGGTGAAGCCTCAACTTTTACCATTATTGATAACACGGGTAGCTCTTTTGTTTTGGAGTCACTAACCGACGGGTTAGATTACATCGCTATCACTACAACCGATGGCTCTGAAACCATAACTTTAGGTCATGGAACAATGGATTCTTTAACCATTACCACTGATGGTACCGGTACTGCCGAAATCGCTTTACCGGCTGGTTCAATTGATAGCGCTGAAATTCTTGATTTAACAGTGGCTAGCGGCGATATTGCCAATGACACAATTGATTTTGACAAAATGGTTGATTCTTTAGCTTTGGATTCTGCCACTTCAATTACTGGTACGGCTGGTGAAGCCTTTCAACTTACCCGCACCTTAACTGATGCCACAGCTGAAAACGGCATGTATATAACGGTTACTGCTTCCGATACCACCAGCAGCACAACATCCCAATACGGTCTTTTGCTTGACAACGCCGCCGCCGGTGAGGCTCTTGATGGCGTTCTGGTTCTCCAAAATACTGATGCTGACGATGCCGTGGTGGCTGGTATTCTTTTTGCCGCAGGTGGCGCCGGGACGGACTTTACATATGGTATTGATTTAGACGCGGCCAACATTGGTACTGCCGATATCAGATTGGAAAATTCTGACACAATTTCCAACGCCGCTGATGATTTAATTACTTTCACGGGTGCTGACGGCACCAACAATGCTGGTTTGGTTGTTGATCTTGATGGCGCCACTACAACTACTCCAACTCTCTACGCTTTAGCCACTGATGCTATTGATATCAACGACAGTCTTTTGATTGGCGTGGACGGCAATACGGCGCAAGCAATAAACGATTCTGGTTTTTCTATTGCCGATGGTGATGATCTTTATGTAGCCGGCCTGTTTGGTGTTAATGGCTCATCTTTTTTTGACGCCAGTCTTAATATTGCTGATGACACTCAGCTTATTATAGGAAATTCCGATGATGCCACAATTAGTTGGGTTAATGCCTCTAATAATTTTCTTTTTGATAATACTAATGCCGCCGGCTCAACCCTATTCCAGCTCGGCACAGATACCAACGCCACTGATTTCCAAATCTTGAATAATTCCGGCGCTGCTATTATAACAGTTGATGGTTCCGGAACCACCACTTTCTCCGGAGCTTCGCCATTGGTTTTTGAAGGAACCCTACCTGACGATGATTATGAAACAACTTTTACTTTCTTGAATCCTACAGCCGATAATGCAATAACTTTCAAAAACGCTTCAGGAACAGTGGCATTTTTGACTGATGTTGGTGGTGGCGGATTATGGGAAACAGGAGGAGTAACCGGATTTACTTATGAAGACGATGTGGCGGTTATCATCGGCGCTGACGCGGCTTTTACCCACGCGAGTGGCGGAGTTGGAGATTTACGCGTGGCCGACCAATTGGAAGTTATTGGAAGTTCTTATTTTGACGGAACCTTGAATATTGATACAAACACAGACATTCTTTCCCTCAACATTGATTCCGAGGCTACCAATTCAAACATTGTAACTATCGATGGAACAGCATTAATAGACGGGCACGGACTGGAGATTGTGGTAGATCATAGTATGAATGATGGTCTTGGCGCTGGAAACGCGCTTTACATCGATTACGAACCGGGAAGCGGAAATCAACAAAGCGAACATCTCTTCACAATAGAATCCGATTGCGCCAGTGACGGAAGCAACTGTACTTCCTATAGCGATGATAATATTGTTATGGACATTGGCTCTATGGGACAAGTCAGATCCGAGTATGGTTTTCATGCAAATGGAAATGTCGATACCTCTTTGGTAGCCTACCCTTCCGCTAGCTTTGATAGTTATTTAGACATGAAGGGAATGTCGAGTGTGACTGGAGGAACTTTTATGGATATAGGATTTGGCGCCGCGGCAACTGTCAGTTCAAATTTATTCGGAATAAATATAAATTTATTATCTAACGTGACTTTAGAGGAAGGGACTGATACTGTTCTCCTTTCGTTGTGGACTCCTGGAGCCATCTCCGCTGTAAATGACAGCGCAATTTCTATTAGTGGCGTTGAGTTGGATAATTCAGGCACTCTTAGAACGACAACAGCTGACGGAGAGATTTATTGGAACGGAGTATTTATTGTCACCCCTGATATCACTCAAACCCTAGGAACTGTTGGAGTTGTGGGTTTGAACATACAAAATGGAACGATTACAACAGGTGGTACGCAAGTTGGACTCGGTATTGGAGCTCAAGGTGTTCCTGCGGGTACACTTACCGGCATAGACATCTCTGCCATTTCGGACGGAAGCGGAACGGAAACAGCAATAGCAATCGGCAATGGTTGGGATGACGCGATTAATGTTTATAGCGGAAGGTTTATTGTCGAGGTCTCTGGTAATGTCACGACCAAAGGTCTTTTAACTTTCAGTCCATCGGTCGCCTTAACTACAGCTATCGATGCTACTGATACTGATATTGTTAATGCTCTAAGCGTGGGCGACAATACAATTACCGGAACAACCGGTGTGATTGACTTCACAGATTTTGAAGTTTCCGCCGACGGGTTAATAATCCTTGCCCCTGATGGCGGCGGTACGGGAATTACGATTACCCCATCAACTGCTTTAACTACCGGCCTTGATTTAGACAGTGTAAATATCGTTACCGACATTGAGTTACAAAACAATGAAGTCATTGAAAATAACACTAATGGTACGGTCGCGATAAAAGATGGGGACACGACGGTTTTGATATCTGCGAGTAAAACAGCGCTCAGTTTGAATTTGAGCGACGCACAATATACTGAGCGTTTGTGTCACAATGGTTCAGATGCGGCAACCGGAGTGCAAAATATTGGAGATTGTAATCCTGCCGGTCAGGCCGACTACGCGGAAATGTATCCGGTCGCTTCTGGAATAAACTATGGTGATATTGTCGTACCTGGATCGACTAAAGTGACAACTGAAAAAGGCGAAACAATTGTCCAGATGGTTAAATCGACTTCGACTTATCAAAACATTTTTGGCGGCGTAGTAGTAAACAACTACGAAGATGGCACTTCGGCCGGTTGGAATATCAACGAAGCTGATAATCCGATGCCGGTATCTCTCTCTGGTCGCGTTCCAGTACATGTCACCAACGAAGGTGGATCAATTACCATCGGCGACCCAATCACCACCAGCTCAACGGCCGGATACGGAATGAAAGCCACCGAACCGGGCATGATTATCGGTTATGCTTTAAATAATTTTTCCGAAGCGAGCGGCGAAGTAATGATTTTTGTTCATTCAGGTTGGTACGCGGGAAATATTCTAACTACCGATGGTTCGGTCACTTTGGTTTCCGACACCTTGGTCATGAATTCGCTCGAAACAGCTTCGACGGCCACACCAAGTGTGGCTTCACAAATCTTCTCTTTGCGCGGTTCTGGTTGGGACGGTTCGACAGCACAAACTTTAGACATGAAGATTCAGACACAAGTTAATGACTCTGATAATTATCGTCTCTCAATAAAAAATACCACAGATTCTGAAATCGCCTACATTACCAACGAAGGCGCCATGACCTTGGCTGGCGATTTGATTGTGACTGGAAAATTTTATCCATCTGATCGCGGCATGGCCCAAACCTCCAAATACATTTATTACGACGGATCAGCCGGCCTTGGCGGCGACATGATGCGCACTAATGCTTCGGGTTGGTCTACCGGTTCTTATGACTTTGCCGAAATGTTCCCGTCTGATGAGCCGCTTGAGGCTGGTGATGTTGTTGTCTTTACCGGCGCAAATGAAAATGTCGGCCGAATTGCCGAAGCCTATAGTACAAAAATCGCCGGTATTGTTTCCGCTCGTCCGGGCTTCTTGGCTGGCGAAAACAAAGCCGGCCAGTTCCCTGTCGCTTTAGCCGGCCGTGTGCCAACCAAGGTTAATTTAGAAAATGGAAATATTACCGTTGGCGATCCTCTAACCACTTCTTCAACCGCTGGCTATGCCATGAAAGCCGCGAAAAACAGCATGATTGTCGGTTACGCTCTTGAACCATACACCGGAACCGAAACTGACGATAAAATTATCGTCTTTGTAAATGTCGGGTATTTTAATGGTGAGAAAACCGAAACCGTCCCGGGAATTGCCAATACCGCTTCCCTGCTGGCAACCGGAGCTTCGGCTAACTTCACTTCGCTTAATCTTGAAGGCGGCCTCTACATGGGCGGCAATGATGTTTTGAATATTCGTCGTTTGGTTGGCCTTGGCGAACGCTGGTCAATTGAAGAAGACGGAACAATCAAAACCGAAGGTACAATCAAGACTGTTATCAATTCTTATCAAAACGAAAAAATAGAAACCACGGCCATTACTTCGTCCGGCGGTGTCTTTGTAACCCTGATTGGCACGGCCGAACTGCAAAACGGCGAGGCGATTGTCGCCTTCGAAGACATTGATCCGAATTTCAATGATATCACCTCAACCACTGCCCCGATTCGCGTTATTGTCACACCCAGCGGCCCGGTTTCCCTCTATGTTTCAGAAAAAAACAATAACGGTTTTATGATCAAACAAATTGGCGGATCAGATTCTAGTGTCTCGGTCGACTGGATGGTTACAGCCTATCGGAAGGATTATGAGCCAATTGAAGAAGTAATTGAACCTGTTGAAGAAACTACAGAGACTACCGAAATTGTAGCAACTCCTGAAACAACAGAACCGGTTATTGAAGAACCCGAGATTATAGAGGAACCTCCTCTCGACCCAGCTCCCTTCGACTCTGGCTCAGGGAGCTCTGAGACCGATCGAAGAGCTCGAGACACTGAGGCAGTGGCGGCGAGTCCAATTGAAATTAGTGAACCAACTGCAGAAGATGATGGCGGCATAGAGTCCGAGCCATCTTCCGCGGAACAGGTATCAATCGATTCTTCAACGCAGACGGGAGGATAACTGAAATCGCCTTCTGTCCGTGTTGAAGAAACAGTTCTTTACACAACACACTTCTTCTCGAAAAAATTTCCCAACGGGAAAACTTTCGAGGAACCCGAGCCGTTGTTTATCAGGCAACTGCCTGATTTATCAGGCAGCTGCCGGAATTAGTTCTTTTCGCCTCGGGATACCCCTCGACCCTTCAACAAATTCAGGATCGCATTGAGCGAAGTCGAAATGCGACAAGCTCGGGATGCCCTGAGCCTGGCAAAGGGGGCACAATCGAAGAGCAAAATACGCAGGACCCCACTCCGGCGTGTTTTGCGTTTTAAAAAAAGTTTTTTGTAATAAAAGTAGGCGAATTTTTAAACCTTCCCGACATAAACCCTCCCGACCTTGACAAAAATCAATTTTCGCGGCCTAATCTAAGTAGGGGGATAGTCAATTACCTCTCCAAAAGTTTTTTCACCAACCCACGGAGGTTATCCATGATCCGCTTTTATATCACCTTGGTCGCGTTCGCGGTGTCCTGCGCCATGTCTCGCGATAGTGATACAGTTGTGCCAAAAGTGGCTTCTGTTGTCTTCTCCGACGCGGACAACTACTGTTTCATTGGTTCGCTCGATGTCGCTGGGCAGACCGTTGCTGAAATGACGAATGTGTTTTTCTCATGGACTGCCGTCACCCAGGATGTCTACGGCAACGCCATCGGTGGCGCGGATTCCATCTATCGAGCCGAGATCCTCAACTTCGTCGACCTGGGCTGGCAAGAAGTTCTGGATGGCATCCAGGCCGGCACTTTCCTGCAATCCGATGTCGATGTCTTCGCCTACTGCACTCCCCAAGACACCTCCTGTTACCTCGATGACTTTGTTCTCGGCGCGGGCCATCCGCTCACGCTGTCCGAAAACTTCGTCCAGGGCAGTGGTACTTGGCTTCTTCGGCTCGACACGCGCGATTCGCCCGAAGCAGTAGCCGAGCTCTTCCTCGTTCCGTCTGCCAAGAGCAGCGAGACGATGGCGATTGTCAGCAACGCAAGTAGCGTCTTCAATGTCGAAAGCGAAATAAAAAGCGTCTCCTTTTCCTCGCAAAGCGACCTCATCTTCGATTGGTCGGCTCTAAGCGTCGATGGCGCGGGGCAGAGTTGGGAACCTTCCGATGCCGACCGCATCGTGCTAGGCCGATTTGACAACGGCGCCGATGGCCTGGGGATGCGCCCCTACTTCTTTTCCAGTCTCGCCGATGCCTCCTGGAGTGCGGATCTCTCCAGTGAGACCAGCATCCACTTGAGCGACCTCTCCAACGCGTATGACCAGGCGCCGGACTTCATCAGCGCTTCGTCCACCTGGGCGCTCGCTCTCTTCAGTGGTATTACCGACCCGAACTGGCCTCGATTTCTTGTCGTGCTAAAGCCGAAATAGCGCCGTAGAGGGACAGTCAATTATGGCTCTCCCAAAGCTCTTTTCTCTCAACCCGCAGAGATTACTCATGACTCACTACTTGAAAATCCTGATCCTTGTTGTTTTTGTTCTATTCGCGGCGCTGACAATCGCCGGGTGCGGCAATCCATCTGGTGAGACGGGGAAACCCCCCGACACAAACGACTCCGACGAGACGGATGATAGCGGCAATGTCCCTTGCGTCGAGAACCCCGACTTCTTCCAGGATCTGAACCTTTTGATCGACGAAAGGATGGCTTCCGTGGCCACGGTGACCTGGGCCAGCGCCGAGGCATCGACTGATCATGTGGTTTTCGGCTTTCCAGATTCGATGTCAATGACATCGCCCGACGAACTCGTCCCATCCATCAATCACCAGGCTCTCCTCCTTGGACTGAAGCAGGGCACTGAGTACGCCTACCAGGTCGTCTCCTATTCCAGCGGCAACGACTACTGCTCCGCGGTTCAGACCTTCAGCACGGGTCGGCTAGACGCAGCCCTGCCCGAGCTGATCCTGTCCATCAGCGATGTCGCGCGATCCGCGGGCGGCTACACAATGTTCTCCATCCTCTGTGATGAAAACTACATCGCGTCCATCATCGACAACGACGGCAACTTTGTCTGGGCCTATGATACCCAATCCGACCTCGTGCAACGCGTGCGGCTCTCCCTAGACCGCAAGGCCGTCCTATACAATAACAACAATTCGGCCGACGTCGGGAATGCCACGATCAACAGGGTTTCCTTGGACGGGCTTGAGGTCACCCAAACATCTTTTCCAAACATGCACCACGACTTTGTTGAAACCGAAAACGGCGCCTATGCCGCGCTCGGCTGGGACATTTATACCTTCACCACCGAGGACGGCGACCGCGACATCTGCGGAGATATGATTCTGGAGCTCGCGGCGGACGGATCCAGTCGGGAGGTCTGGAATATCTTCGACTGGTTCGAGCCCGACCTAACCGAAAACTACGTCGACGAGAACTGCCTCAAGAATCCAGATGCCGAGGACTGGTCCCACACCAACTCCATCTGGTACGAGGCTTCGGAGAACGCCTATTACATCACAATCAGATACCTCGACAAGGCCTGCAAGATCGACCGAAGTACCGGACAGCTCCTCTGGTGTGTCGGCGGTATCGACAGCGACTTCACGAGCATCGGCGAGAAGAGTATCCTCAACGAGCCCCATAGCGTCCTACCTGTCGACGGGGGCCTGCTGATATACGAGAACTACGATGAACTGGCCGGCAGCTGTGCAGCAGGGGTAATGGTCTCATTGGACTTCGAATCCTGGACCGCGCAGGAAACATGGACCTATGGGACAGAAACCTGCGCCAAGAACATGGTTTTTGGCAACCTCGAGCCGCTCGTCAACGGCAACCGAATGTTAGTGCTCTCTGTCATGGGACAGCTTGACGAGACCACACTGGATCTGGAGACTGTCTGGCGCGTTAACGCGCCCGTCGGTTACACCTTCGGCTTCGGCGAACGCCACGAGAGCCTCTACTAAACTCTGCGCCGCTCCCCATCGGGTAGCGGCTTTTTTTATTCGATTATGCGAATCATCTACAATGACCCTGAACTAAAACCCTCTCAACCTTGACAAAAATCAATTTTTGCGGCCTAATCTAAGTAGAGGGACAGTCAATTATGGCTCTCCCAAAGCTCTTTTCTCTCAATCTATAAGAGGTTGTCCATGACCCCCCACTCGAAAATCCTTGTCATCCTTGCACTGACAATCGCCGGATGCGGCAATTCGTCTGATGAGACGGGGAAAACCCCCGACTCAAATGACTCCGACAAGACGGATGATAGCGGCAATGTCCCTTGCGTCGAGAACCCCGACTTCTTCCAGTTCTTAAATCTCACAATCAACGAAGAGATGGCCACCGTGGCCACGGTAACTTGGAGCAGTGTCGAGGCAACCACGGATCACGTGATCTTTGGCTTCCCGAACGCAATGTCGATGGCCACGCCCGACGAACTCGTCCCAACCACCAACCACCAGGTTCTCCTCCTTGGGCTGAAACAGAGTGGCGAATATGCCTACCAAGTCGTCTCTCGTTCGAGCAATGGCAACTTCTGCTCCGCAGTCAAGACCTTCGGCACAGGCCGACTCAGCGAGGTCTTGCCCGAGCTGACATTGTCCATCAATGACCCATTGCTCTCCGTAGGCGGCTACACAATGGTCTCTTTCAACGGCGGTGGCGATACCGATATCGCAACCATCATCGACCCCGACGGCAACATCGTCTGGGCATACAATACTCAATCCAACTTCGTACCACGCGTGCGACTCTCTCTTGACCACAAGGCCATTCTGTACAATGACATCGAGAATACCACGATCAATAGGATTACCTTGGACGGATTAAAGGCCACAAACGTCAGCTTTCCCAAAATGCATCACGACTTCGTTGAAACTGAAAACGGTTCTTATGCCGTGCTTGGTGTGGATATTCACACCTTCACTACCAATGAAGGCGACCAGGACTTCTGTGGGGATACAATCACAGAGCTTGCTGCTGACGGAACTGTTCGAGAGATCTGGAATATATTCGATTGGTTCGAACCCGACCCGATTATGAGCTACCCTACTGTTCTCTGCTTCGGTGATATTAGCGTCAAGGAATGGTCCCACGCCAACTCACTCTGGTACGAGGCCACAGAGAACGCCTATTACATCACGTTCAGAAATATCGATAAAGCTTGCAAGATTGATCGAGGTACCGGACAGCTCCTCTGGTGCGTCGGCGGGGAAGACAGCAACTTCACAAGCATCGGCGAGGACAATATTCTCGACTACCCCCATAGTGTTCTACCTGTCGACGGAGGTCTGTTGGTCTTCGAATTCCTCGATGAATTGGCTGGGGGGTGTTCGGCCGGGACAATGATCTCGCTGGATTTCGATTCCTGGACCGCACAGGAGACTTGGACCTATGGCACAGAAACGTGTATTTCTAACATGTTTTTCGGCAACATCGAACCGCTTGTCAATAGCAACCGAATGTTAGTCCTCGGTCCCCTGGGACAAATTGACGAGGTCACACCCAAAAAGGAGACCGTCTGGCGCATCAACGCGCCCCTCGGCTTCACCTTTGCTTTCGGCAATCACTACAATAGCCTCTATTAGGCACTCCAAGCCGCTCCCGGGGGGAACGGCTTTTTTTAAAAAAAGAACCTCCGCGAAATCTGATTCGTGGAGGTGAAGCAAAGAGGGCAAGCAATTAATAATCGACGACAGAAGCCCAGCTGCCGCCGGAGGTGCCGGAGGCGACGAAGGCGGCGGCAAATGCTTCGTAGGCTGCTTGCTGATCGGTTGTCACCCACCCCGGAGAGGCGGCAAACAGAACACCACGCTCATTGCTGTAAACAAACTTATCATTAAAGTGGTTCTGATACCCCCACAAGTCGTCGCCGCAGTAGGCGTAGTCTTTTGGATCCAGACCGCCAAAAACGACGAATTGCACATTTCCATTCGGGGGATCTTGAGAGCCCTGAAGGATATCTCGAATTTCTTCGTCGACCTCTCCCCAAAACAAGAATGTGAGCAAACCATTTACTCCGTACCGACTCTGACAAGGGTAATCCCCGATATTGCCGGGGTCGTTATCAGAGCCGCAATTGGCCGCGACCCACGAAGTGGCGCCGCTCGGATAGCGGTCGTTGTACTCGGTCGAAACGGCGACTAGGTATTCCGAACCGGTTATCACTCGACGACCAAATCCGTGTACGACCGCATCAAGGTGGAATACGATATCAGCGTTAAGCCCTTCGGCCGGCCAAGCTTGGTCGTTACCAGGAAACGGAGAAGCCGAGATACAGTAGTCATCGGGTGTTACTTGACCGATGGGGACGCGGGAATTGCTATCCTTGTCAGCCAGCTCGGCTGGCGCGCCGACCAAGAATGTCCCGCCCTTGATGAAGATCATATCAGGCGGGCACGCGTCAGTGGCCGGGTTGTAGTCGTCAAGGGTTGACGCCGAAGAATCTTCGGTGTCGTTAGGGTTGATCTGAAAACCAGGTCCATTGGCCGCTTGACAACCAACGACAACGAAGGAGACAAGAACAAACAGGTTTGTCTTCATGGAGATTTCCTCGAGAAAGTGGTTAAAAAGAACGATCATCTTCCTTAGATGAAGTTGCTCCAGGCGCCGCCGAGGTCGACAAAGACGGCAACAGCGGTTTCATAGGCCGCTTGCTGGTTGGCTGTCACTGTCCCAGGGGAGGCGGCGAACAGAACGCCGCGGTCGTCGTCATAGGAGTCCACTTCGTAGAGGTCTCCATCAGAAGCCTCTTCGTATTCAGGGTGGGCGTGGCACCCATGCAAGTCGTCGCCATAACAGGCATCGTGCTCTGGAGACAGACCACCAAAGACGGCGTACCGTGTATTTTCATCCGGGTACTGTATATTTCCGTCCTGTCGAATAACATCGGCGTCTTGAAGAATGATCCGCATTTCTTCATCAACCTTTCCCCAGATCGAAAATGTAAGGAGGCCGTATACTCCATACGGACTATGACACGGATAATCGCCGATGTTGCCAGGATTGTCATCGGGACCACAATCGGCTGCTTCCCACGAAGCGGCGCCACTCGGGTAACGATGATTCTCCGCGGTCGAGGTGGCAACTAGATACTCCGAACCGGTTATCAACCGACGACCAAATCTGCTCATAGCCGCGTCGAGTCTTGCCGCGTTCACGGCATTGAGCCCTTCAACTGGCCAGGCTTGACCCTTACCCGGGAACGGATAAGCCGAGACACAGAAGTCCTCAACTGTGAGTGTCCCTTCGGGCACCCGCCAATCGAAATCAACTTCCATCAACTCTTTTGATGCGCCGACAGTAAAGCTTCCACCGTTGATCAGCGCCATATCCGACGGACAGGTATTGTCGTAGTACCCGGGAACTAGTGGCGAAGAGTCGGCTTCGCCGTCGGTCAAAAAATCGAATTCATCGGCTGTTTGACAGCCGATAGCGAAGAGGGCAAGCACAAACAGTTTTTTCATGGGTTTTTCCTCAAGAAAGTGGTTAAAATGAACTATCTATTTTCTTTTTAGCACATTTAAGCAAAAAAATCAAGGGGAACCCTGTTTTAAATGAATTTCGTGATATAATTATAACTGTCCTAAAATTAAACTACTATGATCTATCGCAAAATAGCTGATTGGTGTCTTTACTTAATGGCTTTTTTCGTCCCACTTTTTTTCTTACCTTGGACGCTTGATCCGTTGGAAATTAACAAACAAACTTTGTTAGTTATTTTAGTGTTGATTACTTGCTTGGCCATGGCTGGGGCAAATTTTGTTGAAAATCGTTTTTCTATAAAAAAAAACCTTGTCAACTCTTTACTTATTGTTTTTCTAATTCTTTCGGCTCTTTCCGCCGCTTTCTCGGGCAGTAATTTTTTATCCTGGGCCGGAACCGCGGCTCAAGAATACACCAGTTTTGTTTCTATCTTTTCTTTTGTCATCTTATTTTGGCTAATCAGTAATCGAGCTAAAGAACAAAACAATTTTTCCCGACTCGTCTTGTTTTTGGCTGGCGGAGCAATTTTGGCCGGCCTTATCGGACTTTTACAAATCTTCGGAATTTTCCTGCCTTTTTCTTTTGCCCAAACCGCTGCTTTTAACACGGTCGGAACGATAAATTCGTTGGGAATCTTTTTGGCTATCGTCACAATATTAATAAACGGCTTTTTTATTGTTTGGAAAGGGAAGGGAAATCTGGTTCCGGTTATCACTGCCGCTCTCTCTATCGTTACTTTTGTTTTTTTAAGCGTCATTAACTTTCAAACCGTTTGGCTGGTTTTTTTAATTGGTTTGCTTTTAATCCTCCTCATGGTTTTTTGGCGCGCTCACGAACTTCATCACACCAAAAAAAATCTATTGCCAATGTTAATGGCCGCCGGGGCGGTTTTATTCCTTATCATCAAAATCCAATTACCAATTTCTCTTCCGGCCGAAGTTTTACCTAACTCTGCCACCAGCTTTTCTATTGCCCGACAAACCCTTAACGGTTCAAACTTATGGTTTGGCTCTGGCCCGGGAACCTACTCGTTTGATTATGCCAAGTTTCGGCCAACCGAAGTTAATTTGACTAACTTTTGGAATACTCGCTTTAGCAGCGGCTCTTCCGGTTTTCTTACCATTCTTCCAACTTTGGGTCTTTTACCAACCATTGCTTTGCTAATTTTTTCGCTCACGCTAATAATCACCGCTTTTAAACGTTTTGTTAAACATGAGGAGGATCAGTGGCTGGCTTTCACCATTATCCCGGCTTGGTTAGCTACGGTTGTTTCTTTCTTTATCTATCCAACCAATTTTACTCTGGCTTTTCTTTTCTTCTTCCTCTCTGGATTGTTGGGGGTGTTGATTAAAGGAAAAATAAAAACTTTTTCGTTAATAAAATCACCGCGAATAAAAATTATCGCTTCCATCGGTTTTACAGCCTTAGCCATTGTAACGATCACGGTACTTTTTCTGGCTATCGAACGCTTTGGCGCGGAATACGCTTTTGCTCAAGCAATCAAAAACGATCGGGGTAATGGCAATCTTCAAGAAGTTATCAAACAAATCGATCGCGCCGCGACCATTAATCGTTTTAATGATATTTACTATCGCAACCTGGCCGAAGCTCTTTTTTTGGAAGTAAAGGCCGAGCTATCAAACCTCGGAACCAACCAACCAACGGAAGCGCAAAACACTTATATACAAAATTTAATGGCCGTCAGCATCAATGCCGGAAAACAAGCTACTTTGCTTGAACCGCGCAATGTCACCAACTGGTTGGAACTTGGTTCGATTTATCGTTCCTTCGCGCCGATTATGGAAGAAGCCGGCGGCTTTGCCATTTCATCTTTCCAAACAGCTATTTCTTTGGAACCGAATAATCCGGACAATTATGTCGAGTTGGGCAAAGCCTATTTAACGGCCGCCGCGGCTTTGGAGCCCTTAACCGTTTCCACAGACGCGACCCAAAAACAAACCGCTCAAACTAAACGCGCCGAGGCTTTTGCCGCGGCCGAAGCGGCTTTTAACAAAGCCCTTGAGTTGAAATCCGATTATGCCTATGCCCACTATCAATTAGCTTTGGCTTTTGAGCAACAGGGCAAACTTGATGAAGCTATCGGAAAAATGGAAAGCATCAGCAATTATAATCAACAGGATGTTGGCGCGGCTTTTGAGTTAGGCATTCTTTATCTTCGCCGTTTGGAGGAAGGGGATTTGCCACGAGCCGAAAAATCCCTCAAACAAGCCGTTGAACTTTTGCCGTCCTACAGCAACGCTCATTGGTATTTGGCTTTTGTTTACGAACAAGAAGGCAATAAAGAAGCCGCCGTTGCCGAGGTACAAAAAGTTTTGGAATTAAATCCGGATAATGAAATGGTTAAAACAAGATTAGAAAGATTAAAAAGTGGAGAAACCGCAACCGAAACAACGACTGAACCGATAGAGTAATAAAAACGCCGGAGTCTTGTGACTCCAGCGTAGAGAACACGGCTAGGTTTTGACGAAACTTTTTCGCATACGCTTCAGCTGTTCGTAAACCTCGGCACGCACGGCCGGCTCGTTGTCCTTGGCAATGATCGGATCCGCGGCTCGCCAGTAGACCGCGGCGGCCTCCGGACTGTGCCACCACCTGGCGAGTTCGTTACGCCTGGCCTTGATGGCCTTGATCACCGGACTGTTGCCAGCCAGGCAGTTGGGGCAGTTGCTCAAGGTCGCCCAGCCTTTTTTTATGTTCAGCCGCGCGTAGTCCTTGTTTCTGTTCTTGTAGCCGCGAAGCGAGAACTGCTTGCCGCAACTGCGGCAAAACTTGTAGATTCCGATGATCTGACCGCGACAGCTGTCGTGAGCACGAAACACGGCTTGGGTCTCGCGATTGGAGAAAGCTTCGGGTTTTTCCTCGCCACGGCAGTGGGTGCAAAAGACAGAAACCAGAAGCGGCCGGCTCCGCAGCTTTTTGGCTTCCGCCTCGACAGCTTCCCGCCCAGCTTCATGCGCTTTTTCAGCCAGAACGTTGACATTGGTGTGAAATCCCACGGTTGTCTCCTTGGTTGGGTTGGTGAGTGTGGGGCTGGTAAAAATACCAGGTTTCTACTGGAAAGTCAAGAGTCAATCTTTCAAAAAAGCCCAGCTTAACTGGACGTTTTTTTCTTTCTACCTTGTTTAAAAGGATCGGATACTTGCCAAATCAAATCAAAAAGGTTGGATAATGACTCAGCAATCGTCTCAGAATGAATCAAAGCAATAAAAGGAGGAACAAAACTTACTAAAGACACGATTTTTTTATCAATAATACCAAAATCAATATCAAACTTCGTGTCTTCCGGAAGAATTCTCACCTCCCAAACCGGGTTAGTGGAAATGCGCTTGGCAAACAACAAACTTTCCGGCTCGTTAACAACTAATTGTTTATAATGAATCCCTGTCTTATGCGCCTTGGTCAATCTTATCCATTGTTCTACTTCTTCAGGAAACTCTTTTTCCAATCTTGCGTAAGAAGAAATATATCTGGTTTCTTTAGCTAAACCAAAAGTGCTAAACATTGTCTTGACGCCTTCTTTATCATCATAAAACTCAACCTTGGGTTTCGGACCACGTCCTTGAAAAAGCCCTCGCAACATTGGAAGAAAAAATCTTAAATCATCAACACTATCTTCTGCTTTTCTCAAAATTCGAACAGGATCATTGGCAGAAAAAACTTTAACTTTATCGCCAATCATCTCGGAAACAAAACCTTTCTGTTTTAAATTTTCAATAATTTTATAAACTATTGATCTTTTTAATCCGGCCAGCGCCGCCGCTTGGGTAACCGTAAACCTTCCGCCTTCTAAAAAAGCCAAATAAACCAAAGCTTCTTTTTCTGAAAGACCGGTTTTAAAAAGTATATTTTTAAGTTTTTCATCAACCATATTTGTTATTAAAAGTGACAAAACCGACTGTTTTCTCTAATATACAAGCTTTTTTTGTAAATGTAAAATGACAAAAGTGGAGTGTTGTGTTATTTTAAAAATGCTCTTAGGAAATGATTCCAAAAGAACAACTCAAAGGAGTCACAGTGTCCGACATCTTCAATTTGCGTCCTCCTCTTCCACCTCTGCCTGACTTCAACCCTCCGGGGCCATTTCACCGTCCCGATCCCATCAAAGACTACCTCCGTGAACGCGAGATCGGTCCGCTGTCGCGACCGATCGTCCTCGACCTTTTTCCCTTCAGGGCGGTCGAGAACTGGAAGCGTGCCTCAAAGCTCAGCGGCTGACCAGCAACAATAAGTTTCTGACCTCTCTCCAACTTCAATGGCACAGAAAGGAGGTGAAAAAAATGACTACTCGTTACGGCGGCATATGCATCGGCTCGACCTACGGAGGTCTCCATGACACAATGGAATTCGGCGAAGACGGCACTCTCATTGATTGGCACCAAACATCGCGAGTAAAAGGCGGTGGCGAATTGCACCTCTTTCGCTCCATCGAGACGATCGAACGTGTCAACGACGACCTGATCGGCCTCAACCGCGGCTCCTTCAACCCGAGTCCTGAAGCACTGACTGCCTTCGGCGACTTCTTCGGCCCTGAGCATGGATAAACCCAGGCTCTCTTCCCGGAACTAACGCTCTCGCGTCTTCCGGGTCTTTTTTTAAGAAACCCCTCTTGACCTAAAAATAAAAAAAAGATATTATATCGCCATAGAAAACGGGCCGTTAGCGCAGTTGGTAGCGCGTCACAATGGCATTGTGAAGGTCATCGGTTCGAATCCGATACGGTCCACCATCCTTCGCTCGAGGCGAGCTTCCTCCTTCGTAGAACTACGGAGGACAGGTCGGATGGCGCAGCCATCATAATTTCGCCTATTGCGAAGGATGCCCTCCAAAGCTCGTCGCGGGCGACCGTGTCCACCGTAGCCCCGAGGCGAAGGTGGACGGAGGGCATACAGTCTATAATCATTAACCATTATTTTCAGCCAAAAATCTCAAGTAAAAACTTGAGATTTTTTGTTTTTGTCTAAACAATCTTGACGAGAAAATGTTTTTCTGATAAAAATCATTAGTCCATCGAAGCGGAGGCAAAACTCCAAATTGTGGACGCGAACGGCGTGTTGTCGGATGGTGGCGCGAATTTCGGCGTGTTGCCGAATAAACGTTGCCTGCCGAGGCGCGTATTTCTTCACAACTGCCTCTTGGAGGAGTTGCGAGGGAGTTCAAAATGAGTAAAGAAACAGGTGTCTTATCAAGAAGCGACTTCACAAGCGCCAGAGAGATCCTCCAGGTAGCCCTTCGCCTCCAGCGAGCCATCAGACAACACGCTCGGTTCGGAGACAAGGATATCTGCGCTGTCTGCGATGATCTCACTTTCTTGTTTTTGACACATCTCATCGCGCAGATCGAGAAGGATCGTCAAGAAGTCAAGGATGAATGGACCACTGACAACCGTTCCAAAAACGGCTTGGTGTCTTTTCTACGAGATGCTCTGCGAGAAGCCATTCAAGACACAGAAATTTGTGAGGTAGACGACCTGCGCAGTCTGCTTGTCGGAGTCAGAGATCACAAAAACAAAGACTTCGTACACTTGTTGGCTTTCATGCCGGAAGACATCGAACTCTTCTTCCTGCGCATGATGACAACCCAACAGAACATGCTGGCCGCACCGCCGCCCAGCGCCTAGCGATTTCGTTCACTGCTCCCGCAACTCCCGCCCCAGCGCGACCTCTTTCGTCGGGGCGGTATTTTTTACGATTTTATTTACCATTATTGACAAACTAACCAAAATATGCCATAGTAAAGTACTTTCCATCTCCTCCAATCTCCTGTGCGCCCACTGTGGGTACATAGGATCTTTGGAGAAGAGGGTAGCTTTTTCGAAGATTCTGCTGCTGTCTGCCCGCTGACTGGAAAGAAAAGACCATGACAACCCCAGAGACGGTTCGCTACACTGGCCGTGTTTCGTCGGTACCCGACGACAACTACGGCTTCATCGCCATCAGGACAGTAAAATGCACTGACGGCCAGGATCACAAACCTCTGACGCGCTTCGACATCTTCATCCACAAGGACGACTGCGATGGATTCACCCTTGAGGAGGGTCTACTCGTCGAGTTCGAATGCGGACCTGATGCGCGCCGCGGTGAAGGATACCTCCGAGCCATCGACGTCAAGACCGCGGATGAAACAGCCATCATGCCGCGATCCGGACCGTTCATGCCCGGTTTCGTCGTGGAAAGATCCGCAATTCCCTACCACGCCGCGATGAAGAAGGTACTGGCTGAAGAGGTTGAGTTGGCTCACGCCAACCGGCCGCTTGAAGGACTTCCGCGCGACGAGGAAGTCGTCAGTGTTCCGGACGACCAGGACGGACTCATGCGATTCCTATCAACGTACCTGGAACAACAGTTCCCCCAGCTCGCTGGAGTCGACATTAGCTACGAGATCGCGGACTACGACAAGGACGCCCAAGACGCGAAGATCTTGGCTGAAGCAGCTGGGCTCGGAGACCTTGGGATGGCAGAGCAGGTTCAAGAACTGCGCGAGGCCTACGCCCGCTTTCAGGCGGTGCGCAAGCTGCTCGTGCTCATCGTCGAGCGCGGATTGCTCCGACCCGGCACCCAGCTCTCGCCGAGCATCCTCAAGGCCGTGGTCAACCTCGTCGAACAGGCCAACAATTCGGAACAAAAGCTCCAGGCTGTTTTGAGTGTCGAACAAACCATCGGGTTCATGATCGACCACGGCCTTCTGCGCCCCAACACCGTGATCCTGATTCGGAACATCGTCGAGCTGTTCTGCGCCTGCCCGGTCTGGTTCTGGATGCTTTCCGAAAATGAAACCCATCGGGCTGTGAACGCCAGACAAGAAGAAGATCCGCACCCACACGAGGTCACAATCCACATCTGCAAGATGGTTCCGAACCCCCGGTGGTGTCACGCCTTCCAGATGTTCAACCGGCGCACCCGCGGTCTCGACATCTATCGGGGCGAAATCATCCCGACACGAATCCGCGAACTCCTCAAGTCCGCGGCCGAAGCGTTCGACGCCGTGGTCATCATGACGCCATATCACGATGTGGCCGGCTTGGACTGGGGCGACCTCGAGTGGCTCCGCTCCCTCGACCCCTACGTGATCGGTTTCAAATGGGGGTTGCCCGTATTCTTCGTCCTTGGACGCTTTTCGGACAGCGGAATCTTCCCCCTGGTCGACGAACTCGTGGCCGACACCGTACAGTTCCTCAGGGCGAACGAGCACCGACTCGAAGGATTCAACAAAGCTGCTTCCCCGTGGTGGTACGTAAGTCCGACACAAGATTACGTACAGGGACACGAACTTGGTTCCTTCCTGCGCCAGCACGCTGATCAGATGATTCAAGCCTTCGAAGCCGGACATCTCTTCGACTGGCTGCGCGGCGAGTGGAATCTCCCGTCGAACGAACCCGCACCCGCGTCCAACGACAATGTTGACGACGAATAGTCCACAGTAACAATCTTCGCGGTCTGATGAAACGCCCCACGGCAATTCTCAGACCGCATTTTTTATTCAACAAACCCAACCTCTCGACACATCTTATAAAATCGCGCTATATTAACATCGGCCAAATTCGTATATTAGTAAAAATTAGTAATTCGATTCCCCCACCAATATGTTACAAGTCGGCATCGTCGGCCTGCCCAACGTCGGCAAGTCCACCCTTTTCAAAACCCTGACTAAAAAACAGGTGCCTTGCGAAAATTTTCCTTTTTGTACCATCGAACCAAACGTTGGGATTGTTGAGGTGCCCGACGAACGTTTGTTGGCTTTATCAAAAAAATCCAATTCGCAAAAAACTATTTTCACAGCCATCGAATTCGTGGACATTGCCGGTCTGGTGGCTGGCGCTCACAAAGGCGAAGGTCTCGGTAACAAATTCTTAGCCAACATTCGCGAGGTCGACATGATCGCTCACGTTGTTCGCGCTTTTAAAGATCCAAACGTCCACCACGTCAGCGGCGGGGTTGACCCGATGCGTGATGTGGAAATTGTCGAGCTTGAATTAGCCATGGCTGATCTTGATGTGGTACAAAAACGTCTGCGAAATCTCCAAGGAGAGATGAAGGCAGGGAAGACTAAAGAAAAAGAAGAAGAAACAAGTGCTTTGGAAAAAATTAATGTCGCCATCCAAACAGGAAAACCAGCTCGTTTAGTCGAACTTTCCGAAGAAGAGCAGAAAGCCATTAAAGGTCTTGAACTTTTAACCCTCAAGCCGGTTCTCTACATTATCAACGTCGATGAAACCACAGCGGCTGATCCTAATTGGAAAAGTCCCTTCGGCTCGGAACGTCTGGCCTTGCCCTTAAGCGTCAAAATCGAATCGGAAATCATGGAAATGCCAGTTGAAGAACAACAGGTTTTTCTTGAATCGCTCGGTCTGACAAAATCCGGTCTCGACCGCATGATTTTGAAATGTTACGAACTTCTAGACCTCATCACTTTCCTGACTTCCGGTGAAAAAGAATCGCGAGCCTGGACTATTAAGAAAGGAACAAAAGCCCCGCAAGCCGCCGGCGTTATTCACACTGATTTTGAAAAAGCCTTCATCTGCGCCGAAATCATCAACTGGCAAGATTTCGTCGCCTTGGGCGAAGTCGGCGCCCGCGAAGCTGGCAAACTGCGAACTGAAGGAAAAAATTATGTCATGCGAGATGGGGATACGTGTAATTTTAAGGTGGGAATTTAACCCCGTAGTGGGCGAGCGACCGCTCGCCCACTTTAAATATTATGGAGAAAAAATTACCCAGTAGAAAATCGACGCGTCTAACCGGATTTGATTATTCGCAACCAGGTGCATATTTTATAACCATTCGAACCAATCATGAAGATAAAATATTTGGCCATTTGTTTGAAGGTAAAATGTATTTGAACGAATTTGGAAAAATTGTTAAAGATGAATGGTTAAAATCAGCAGAAATTCGTCAGGAAATAATTTTGGACGAATTTGCCATTTTACCCGATCATTTTCACGCCATTGTTTGGATTATTGAATCCGATTCATCCGTGGAAACGGATCAAACCGTAAATGGTCGGTTCGCAAATGACCGGTTCGTAGGGGCGAATGGCCATTCGCCCCTACGATTCACACCATATACGGATCGTTCCAACCCAAAACCAAATCCGTTTCAAATGCGACCAAAATCCATTTCATCGTTGATAACCGGATTCAAATCATCGGCCACGACAACCATCAACAAAATTCGTAATTTTAAAAAAATTTCCGTTTGGCAACGCGGATTTTATGATAGAATCATTCGAGACGAAAATGAGTTAAATGGTCTCCGCCAATATATTCAAAACAATCCGGAAAAACATTGGAAACAAATAAACAATAAAAACCGCCCCAACCGCGCGTAGCGATTGGAGCGAATGAGAGATCCGTAGTAGGGGCGAATGGCCATTCGCCCCTACTAGGGCGCGTTGGGTTCAGAAGCCGGTTGTTCGGCCTTCTTCCTGGCCTCGACTTTTGCCCGCGTCTTGGCACGGAAAAGGTGCGGATTCTCAAAGGGCAAGGGGCCGGCCTTGAGGGCTTCGACAGAAGCCTTCGTGACTTCATCAGCCTCGGTCGGGAAACCCTGCGGCCCGTATGTGAGAATGGTCGGATAGGCCAACCGAGCGGCCACGACCATGGCCGAATAGTTGCGACCGTTGACGAAAAGGTAGGCAAGCGTCCGGTTGTAGCGGTCAAGACAGGCGCCCCGCGCCAGCTGAACCGAATCAGCCAAAACCAGGACGCCGATGATGAAACCGCGACCATCCGGACCATAGGGCTGGTCTTCGTCCCAACCCATTTCCGGATGCATGACTTCGGCCGTGTCAGCGCCGAAAAAGCGAACTTTTTCTTTATCGCCGTCCGGCCAGTTGATGGTGACAGTGTCGCCGTCTTCAGTCTCGATGAACCCTTTAGGGACGTCGACGCGGACAAAGGTTGGCCGCTTCTGCGGCTTTTGATCGCTTTCACAGACCATGGCCGGCGCGGTTGAAACCGCGGGAATGGCTGAGGCGATTGCAGTAGACGAAATCGAATCCTTGAATTGTTTACTCTCTGCTGGCCCCGCAAAACAGACTGCCCAAATCAAAACTGCTACTACAGCGATGCCAAAAATGAAACCAGCAGTTTCTTCTCCATTAAATGGCCATGCCTTTTGGTTGTTTAGCACGATTCACCTCTTGGTTCGGGTTGCAATCTAATCTCACAGGAAAGTCAGTGAAAAGTCAACCCCATGAAAAGTCAACCCCATTGACACAACCAAAACAATAAACTAAATTTGAATTATTACGATTAGCAAAAGTATTTGGCAAAATCCCTATGACTGATGTTATTCGTAAAACTCTTTGCGCCCGATTTCGAGGTTGGGTTCTCCTCTTCTAACGTCGAGAAAGAACCCGGGGCAACCAACGCCCTTTCAAACCCCGTTATTGTCCGAGATTGAGCTTCTGGCTCTGGGATCGGATAAAAAAGGCGCAACCCTTTCCATCCCAGACTTTGTCTGGGATTTTTTTGGCAAAATTTGTGAACAAATAACCGTAAAATTATTTTCATAAAAAACACTCCAACCACGAGCACACGATTGGAGCGTACGACCATTGCCGCAAGAAACGGCTAAGGCGCGGTTGGCGCCGGGAGATTGAACTCTCTGACCTCAAGAAGCTTAAGGACAAGATCAGTGCCGCCGCAATCGACCGCGCGGGCGCTGGCGTTCAGCGCGCCGATACAACGCGTCTCTCCGAGGTGGCCAAGGCTCTCGAACTTGCCGCTCCTGACGCGGAAGATGAAAAGGTTGATCGGTTTGCCGTCCGGATCGACCAAGGTCAGCGCCAGTTTGCCAAAGCGAGGGTTGAAGATGGCGAAGCTATCGTTTTCGTCGGTCAAACTGGCATGGTTGCCACCGACCGTACGCATCCATCGGAAGTCGTCGGATCGACCGATTTGAATGGCTATCA
>Ga0265296_1001132_pt1 | contig 32634 bp, 32 predicted proteins | sample MunlanPumphouse1_FD_189073 | JGI IMG/M metagenome (GOLD analysis project Ga0265296, IMG submission 189073) | Groundwater microbial communities from a municipal landfill in Southern Ontario, Canada - Pumphouse #1 | ecosystem: Environmental > Aquatic > Deep subsurface > Groundwater | place...
CAAAATAAAAAGAGCAAAGAGTATTTTTCTGTGGTGTGGCGAGCTTGTCGAGCAGTGGCGGGGCTGGCTTCCTTATTGGGGGTTTTGCTCAAAAAAAGTTCGAACATCAATCAAAAAACACCGCCAAAAGTAAATTAGTTCGCCCGCTCATCTCGCTAAAGCGAGTGAGCGGGTCCGCTCAAACCCGCAGGGTTATGAGCGGAAATCCCTCCCTCTCCGCAATTAAGATATAAAACATGATTGCCAAAAAAATTAAATTTATTAATACCCTCAACCGTCCTTACCCGCCTTTCTATCTTTCTTTAATAATGGATGGCTACCGTTCAAAAAAAATTTTTTATGATTTTTTCGGTACCAATCATTATATACCGGACATAAAAATAATAGCTGGAGATTGGTTCTATCCGGAATACCACATGATCAGCTTCCGTAATTGGATTCTGGGCAGATTAGTAAATAATAAAACATATTTCTTAGAGTTAAAAAGAAAAACCTTACAGCGGGAGAGATTATTTAATCAGGACATTAAAAAAAATTTACGAACTTTCTGTCGAGCCTACCGTAATTATACGCCGGCGCTGGCACTTTATTTTATAATGGATGATGTTTTAGAATCAGCAGTGAAAGATTTGCTTTTGGAAAAATCCGATGCTAAAAAAGTTAATTCTTTTATGCCGCTTTTAACCTCGCCGCTCCAAGATAATTTTGACAGACGAAGTAAAATTTACCTGCTAAAAACGAAGAGCCCGGTTAAATTCTTAAAACAATATGGTTGGCTTAATTCCCGCTATGGCATCTTAAACGAATATACTTTAGAAAAGGCTCAAGAACTGTTAAAAGAGCTCAAAAAAGATAACTACTTGCAGAAGTATCAGGCTAATAGAAAAAGAGTTTTACAAGCCATAGCAGAAGCTAAAAAGATTATCGGGCCGCAGAAAGCCTATCTTATCGACGTTATCCAATTTTTTATTTATTATCGGACACACCGGACAGATATGTTTAATAAGGCTCCGTATTATTTTGCTCCTCAATTAAAGTTAATTGCTACAAAAAATGGGCTATCATATAATGATTGTCTGTTTTGCACAGCTTCAGAATTATTAAATAATAAAATTCCAAAATTATCAATAATTCATGATCGTCAAAAAGGGTTTTCGTTCGTAAGTAACCCCGAAGGATCTAGTTTTTTAATAAATAATAAACACCAAGAATTATTAAAAAAATACGATAATAAAGTAAATAATAACCTTACTGAAATAACTGGTCGGGTCGCTTATCCGGGTAAAGTTCAAGGACGGATACGAATTATTAGAAAGACGGCCGATTTAAGCCGCTTAAAAAAGGACGAAATTTTAACCACCTCTATGACCACGACTGATATGATTTCGGCTATAAAAAAAGCGGCGGCTTTTATTACTGATGAAGGCGGTATTACCTGCCATGCCGCGATTATTGCCCGCGAATTAAAAAAGCCTTGTATTATCGGGACGAAAATTGCTACGCGGATTTTAAAAGATAATGATTTGGTAGAAATAGATGCTAATAATGGTATTGTTAAGATAATAGGTTGATTGGTGGGGATAATTTTAGTATTTCCATTTTAACTACGTCCCCACTCCGCCATAAATATTTAGCGTTAAACCCATGTCCATCGGCACAGGAAACGCAAAATCAATTTTTTTGGGCGAGCACTTCGTCGTGTACGGAAGTAAAGCGATTGGTTTTGGGCTGGACAAAAAAATTAAGGTGGAGATTAAAAAATCAGAGAAGCTAAAATACGAATTTTCTCCTGACAAAAAAGTTAGGCTGGCCGTTAAATTACTCCAAAGGTTGCTGGAGGTCGGGAACTTTAGGATAAAAATAAAACAATCGGAGATCCCAGTATCAAGCGGCCTGGGTTCAAGCGCAGCGCTTTTAGTAGCCATAATTCGCGCAATTTCAGCCGAGTTCAGCTTGAATTTGAACGATAACAAAGTATGTGATCTTGCCCATGAGACGGAGAAAATATTTCACGGCAACCCCTCGGGCATAGATAATACTCTGGCTACTTACGGCGGCTTTATTTCTTTTCAAAAAAAAGTTTGCGGAAACTCTATTAAACCGCTGCGGCTTAAAAAGCCCATTAATTTCGTGTTTATTGATACGGGAAAAGGAAGCGACACAAAAACCATGGTAGCAAAAGTTCGTAAGTGGAAGGAGCACAATGAAAAAATTTTCTCTAAACTTCTAAATCGAGAATCAGTAATTATAACCCGAGCGATTGAGTGTTTAAAAACTGGAAATTATAAAAAACTCGGCGAGCTTATAAATTTAAACCAGAACCTTCTGGAGGTTATTGGAGTATCTGACATAAAAAACGAAAAAGTAATTTTAGCCGTACGGGCAGCCGGCGCCCTGGGGGCAAAGCTGGTGGGATCCGGAGGAGGAGGATTCTGCATCGCTTTAGTTAAAAATAGAAAAGAAGCGGATAATCTCATTAAATCGTTAAACAAAAAATATAAATGCTTTTACTGTTTTATTAAAAATTCATAAAAATAATAAAGGTCGATTTATTAAATATCAATTAATCCCCCTAACCCCCTTTATCAAGGGGGCTAAGAAGTAAAAAATATGACAAACAATAAAATTTTATACATAGTTATAGCCGTTTTAGTTTTGGTTATTGTCGGCGGCGGGCTGTTTTTCCTTTCTAACAATAAGGGCGCGCAAAAAGAAACCGGAGACGGCCAACAAACAACCGCGGTAGAGACGCCTAAGGCTGATGAAAAAATAGTTGATTGCAGCCAAGCGCAGGATCCCGGGTGTTTTTTAAACAGAATGAATCAATGCTTGCCGGTGACTACCAAAATGACCGGGTCAGATAGCAATACATCTATTGATATAACAGTTTTGGGCGTGGAAAATGAAACATGCCATTTTCAGAGGAAGATAAACAATGCCCTAGATCTCAACTGTTATTTTCCAAAAGGAACTTTAAATACAGACACCCTTGACCAGATGTTCGGGAATGAAAGAGGCCTGCAAAAAGTAGTTGATGATGCCTGCACGCCTCCCGGGTGGTAATTAAAACTAAAGAAATGTTTGGGGAAGTATAAAATATATGCCCGAAGAAAAGATTAAGGAAATAAAGGCAAAAAAGAAATGGCAACCCATCAATATAATATTGGGGTTATTAATAATCGGCTTGGTTTTTTATTTTTCTGAATCGCAGCCGCCATTTATCGCTTTGCCAAAATTAATTCTCGGGCTGGTTCTTATTTTTACGAGAAAGAATAATTTTTTTTCCTTTTTGGTTTTATTTATCGTCGGGCTGACGGTATTTTTTATTACCACGCCCGACGGCTTTTTAATCCTGGGCTCGGCTGTGTATATGTTTATTTCCGCAATTTTGCGGATGTTCAGGGTTAAAAAGCACGCCCCAATCGCTTTAGCCCTCGTTTCAATTCTGGCGCTCTTTCTTTTTTGGGAGTATAAAACCACTTTTGTTTCCGAAGAGAGTTTGCCCATTGGCAGAGAAATAAACAGCGGGATTAGCCTTGAATTGGTGGGCGATACGGGCCAGGTGGCCACCGCCTTTTATTTTAACCGGGGAATTTCTCCCCGAGGGAAGGGGCTGGAAAAAGGCACTTATGTTTATCGGGTTATAAGTAAAAACGGAGATATGGCTGTTCCGTTCGGCCGGTGGCCGATTTTAAAAATAAAAACAAACGGAGAGGTTGTCCAGCGCGGCCTAGTTATAAATTGGCTTGATCTAAAGGGCGTCGCTCTGCACGGCGGGTTTAATTTAGATGGTTGGTTCCCCTTAAGCCTGGGCGATTATACCATCCAGCTTATCAAAATAGAAGAAGCCAAAAGGACAATCGTCGCGGAAAATGATTTTTCCATCGTGCCTTATGATAAAGAAATGTTATCAAAATTAACGGCCTATTTAACAGTCGACGGCGACCCGAATAAATATTACGACAGCTATACTAAAAAAGGGAACGATTCGGTAACCGCCTGGGTCCAGTCTCCAAAGGGGGAGGCAATAAGCGGAACGGTGAAATCCTTCATAGCTGATGCAGAAGGCAATATTAATAAAACATCCTGGATCGGGGTTAGCGAAGACGCTTTTAGAACAGGAATTGACGGCGAGCCGGTTTCTTTAAGAAATTTAAGCGGTAATCCGCCGCCCGGCGTCTATCATTATGAAATTCTTATAGATGGCAATTCGGTTTTTGACTTGAAATATAATTGTTTTTAGCCATCGCTTTAAAAAGGGAAGTAGCGCGAATAATTAGGCTTTTTAACCCTTGAGCCATAGCCATATTTTATCTTTTTCGTTTTTTATGCTATATTAATAGGGTAAACAACTAAATTTTAAATCTATGTATCCTAAAACCGCTTTTAAAATTTTATTAGTCATTATTTTAATAGCCGTATTGGTCTTCGGCGGGTTGTATATTAAAAAGAAATATGATTTGAAAAATGAAGAAGGAAGGATTGAGGACATAATCACCAAGAAAAGGGGGCAGCAGGAGTTGTCCCAGGAGGAGCAGGCAAAGTTAGAAGTTTATGTTAACCAAAAAGTTGAAGAGAAAAGGGGTGAATTAAATAAGAAGACAGATGAGGAAATAAAGACGGAAGGTTATACGCAGGACGAAGTGAATTTTATTTTAGATCCGCAAAGGACTATAGAGAAAGATTTGGGCATAGCCGAAAAGAGAGAAAGCAGTCAGATGACGCAGGAAGAAATAGACGCCATCCTTAACCCCAAACAATAAAATAAACAGCTAGGATAAGAGCAAGAGAAAAAAGATAATAGTTTTATAATTTTTTCCTTGTTCTTATTTTTAATTATGATTAGATTATTAAAAATTATTCTGCCGGTTTTTCTGTTTTTTCTTTTTATCCAGCCGTCGTTTGCCCAGGATAAAATAAATCTTTATTTTTTTTATGGCAACGGCTGCCCGCATTGCGCTAAGGAGGAGAAATTTTTAAATAAATTGGAAAAAGAGAGGGAGAATATTAAAATTTTTCGCTATGAAGTCTGGTATAACCGGGATAATGCCCAGCTCCTTTCTAAGATAGGAGAAAAATTAAATTTGAATGTTTCCGGCGTTCCTTTAACGATTATCGGCGACAAATCCGTGTCCGGCTATTATAGCGACGAGACTACGGGAGAAAAAATAAAAAGCATAATCAGCTATTATACCGTTAATGAATGCACCGACGTGGTGGCGCCGATCTTAAGCGCAACAGATGCCAATGGCAATTGTCCGCACGGATGCGACACAAGCGGCGAGGAATGTATTCACGACTGCGGCTGCCAAGCGGATAATATAAAGTCTCCTGATTTGCCGGAGACGATAAATGTCCCGATTTTAGGGGAGGTAAAAGTAAAGGGCCTTTCTTTGCCGGTTTTTACTGTTATAATAGGCGCCTTGGACGGTTTTAATCCTTGCGCGATGTGGGTGCTCTTGTTTTTAATTAGCTTGCTTCTCGGCATGAAAGACCGGAAGAAAATGTGGATTCTCGGCTCCAGTTTTATTATCGCTTCGGCTGCGGTTTATTTTCTTTTTTTGGCGGCCTGGCTTAATTTATTTTTATTTCTCGGGTTTATTTTCTGGATAAGGCTGATTATCGGAGTATTCGCCATGGGAAGCGGTTATTATCATTTAAAAGAATATTTTAAAAACCGCAAGGGCGTCTGCGCCGTTACCGGAGACGAAAAACGCCGTGTTTGGTTCGACAGGTTAAAAATTATTATTGCCAAAGAAAATTTCTGGCTGGCTCTGGGCGGCATTATAATTTTAGCCGGAGCGGTTAATTTGGTTGAATTATTATGCAGCGCCGGCCTGCCGGCTATTTATACGCAGGTCCTGTCTTTATCAAATCTGCCTGCCTGGCAATATTATGCCTACCTAGTTCTCTATATTTTTATTTTTATGCTGGACGATTTACTGGTTTTTATTATCGCCATGGCTACTTTAAAAATGAAAGGCATAAGTTCAAGATACAGCCGTTGGTCTAATTTAATCGGGGGGATAATAATTTTCCTTATCGGCGTTCTCCTGATATTTAAACCTGGCTGGCTGATGTTCGGGTAACTCTACAAATTACAAATCCATTACAAATTTACAAATAAATAACGACCTTGCTAAAAAGCAGGCCGTTATTTGTATAATAAACCTCTAGCAAGAGTGAAGACTAGTATTTATAATTCGTAAATTCGTATAAATTCGTAATTCGTAGGGCGGGTCTTGACAAATTTTACCGATATGATATAATTTAGATAGTTGACTAAATATCTAAATCTTTAAACCTCACCCCCTCCCTCTCCTAATTAGGAGAGGGTGCCGAACAAAGTAAGGCAGGAGAGGTAAATCTATGACTTTAAGCAGAACCATGCAGGCATTATCAGACCCGACGAGGCGGAAAATTCTGGAAATGCTCAAGAAAAAGGATATGGCGGCCGGAGAAATCGGGCGGAATTTTAATATTACCCTGCCTTCCCTTTCTCACCATTTAAACGCTTTAAAACAGGCGGATTTAGTGACTTCCGAACGCCAGGGCCAGGAAATAATTTATTCCCTTAATTTAAGCGTTTTTGAAGAAGTAGCAGAATCGTTAATTAAATTTTTTAAACCAAAATAATAAAATAATATAAAAATAAAATAATATAAAAATAAAATAATAAAATAAAAATATAATGGAGGAGATAAACCAAAAGCAGCATAGTTTTGAAGATATAAAGGCCTGGCAATTAGCCAGAGATTTCCGAAGAGATATTTATGAAATCACAAAAACTTTTCCCAGAGAAGAATTATATTGTTTGACAGCGCAGATGAGAAGGGCGGCTATCTCAATAACTTCCAATATTGCCGAAGGTTATGGTCGATACAATTTTCAAGAAAATATACAATTTTGTCGAATAGCTCGAGGTTCTCTTATTGAAGTTTTAGGCCAGCTTTATGTTGCTTTAGATGAAAATTATATAAACCAAGAAGAATTTAATAACCTATATAACAAAGGGAAAAATGTGGAAAGGGCCATTAATGGTTACATAGGATTTTTAAAAGGACAACAATTAAAATACAGAAAGTAAGTTAGTTTTTTATATTATTTTAATATTTAATTATTTTATTTCTAAATTTATGACCAACCCCGTTAAACCAACCTTAAAAACAGAAATTTTACCGCTTCTAGTTTTAGTGGCGGCTATAATTTCTTCTTTCTATTTTTATTCCCACTCTTCCGAGATAGTGCCAACTCACTGGAATTTTGCCGGCGAGGTGGATAATTGGGGTTCGCGGTCCATAGCCTTTGTCATACCGGCGGTGATGGTCGGCATATATATTTTATTTTTAGTCTTTCCTTTTCTCGATCCGAAAAAAGAAAAATATGAGCAGTTTTCTAAAGTTTATCATGTTTTTAAAGGTGTTATGATTCTCTTTATGGCAATTTTATATTTTGCCACCAGCTTAAATATTTTGGGTTATAATCTGCCCATCGGCATTATCGTGCCGGTCGGAGTCGGGCTTCTTTTTATAATTATGGGCAATTATATGGGTAAAATTAAAATGAATTGGTTTTTCGGCATTAAGACGCCGTGGACACTATCATCCGAGGAAGTCTGGAATAAAACCCATCGCTTTGGCGGGAAGATGTTTATTTTGTCCGGTCTTTTAATAGCCCTTGACGCTTTTCTTCCGGTTAGCTGGCGCTTAGGCGTATTTATCGCCGCTCTTATTATATTATTACTAGGCACGATGGTTTATTCTTATGTTATTTATTTAAGAGAGAAAAAATCGCATAACACATAACTAAACAACACTTTATATTTTATGAGAGAAAATATTACCAGCGTTCAAAATGAGCGCATCAAAGAAATAATTAGGCTGCGCAAACCGAGAGAAAGGCGGAGAGAGAATTTAATTATTATTGAAGGCAGGCAGGAAATAGAACTGGCTAGAGGGGCCGGTTTAGAAATAACCGAATTATTTTACTGCCAAGATTTTGTCGGTAGTAAAAAAATAGCCGGCCTGCCGGAAGAGATAATTACGCCGGTTGTCCGGGCAGTTTTTGAAAAAATTTCTTATCGGGAAAACCCGGACGGATTTTTAGTTTTGGGAAAGCCGAAATATTTGGAGCTAGAAAAAATTAAATTAAGTAAAAACCCCTTGATTGTAATTTTAGAGTCCTTAGAAAAGCCGGGCAATTTAGGCGCGATTTTGCGAAGCGCGGACGCGGCCGGAGTTGACGCAGTTATCGTGGCTGACCCGAAAACGGATATTTATAATCCTAACGTTATCCGGGCCAGTCTCGGCACGATTTTTACCAATCAGGTAGCGGTGGGAGGAGTTGAAGAAATTAAGCAATGGCTGGCTAAAAATAAAATTAAATCTTTTGCCGCTACTCCGGAAGCGAAAAAGTTGTATACGGAAGTTAACTATACCGGGCCGGCAGCGATTATAATGGGCGAGGAGCATCCGGGCTTAAGCAAGGACTGGCTGGATTTTGCTTCAGGAAAAGTTAGGATTCCGATGGCCGGGAAAATTGATTCTTTAAACGTTTCCGTAAGCACGGCCGTAATTTTATTTGAAGCGATCCGGCAGAGAAAAAAGAAATAAGTTGACTTTTCCCCTTATTTTTGCTATATTATATATATCCCGAGTAATCGGGATTTATATTTTGTATTTGTGATTCAGATTTAAAAGATTTTTTATATTTATTAAACTTCGCTTGGCGAACAAAATACCTCACCCCCAACCCCTCTCCTAATTAGGAGAGGGGTTGGGGGTGAGGTTAATATAATGCGCCCATAGTTTCCGCCTACGTCCCGAGGCGTCGGGACTTCGGCGAGACAAGCAATGGACCCCGCACCACAAGGGTGCGGGGCAAGTAGAACACCAGCCTTTCTTGCTCGACATACCATAATGCCAAATTTATTTTTTTAGTCCTCGTAGTTCAACGGATAGAACAGCGGCCTTCTAAGCCGCGGATCTAGGTTCGATTCCTAGCGAGGGCACACGCTGTTGTTGGTCCGACTCGCCCCGCTTAAAATGAGCGAAACGAATTTTATGTGGGGTTCCAACTGGGCGTACGGGTTATTTTTAAATTTGAAATCCCGCATCCTAATTTTTCCGTATTTACTTTATAACAAAAATATTAATTTTATAGTAACCCCGCGGCTAAAGATACCTTTGTGTTCTTTAGGCGTGGGATAATTATATGAGCTATTTAAGTTTGGCTATCCAAATCATTATCATGCTCCTTTTTATTATTTTCGCGGTTTTTTTCCTGGTTCAGTTTTATAACATTTTTTTTCGCGGCTACGCGCCGTTTATTTCTTCTAAAAGGAAAATTATAAAAAAAATTATTGCCAAGTTGGAGCTAAAAGAAGACGGAGTTATTTATGAACTGGGCTGCGGCAATGCCGGTTTCTTAAGGGAGGCCAGAAAAAAATTCCCAGGAGCTAAATTAATCGGCTTTGAGTATTCTTTTTTGCCCTATCTAATCGCCCAAATCCAGAACAGCTTAAGCAAAAGTAAAATTACTATAAAGAAGGAAAATATTTTTAAAGTTAATTTGAGCGAAGCTGACGTTCTGTATTGCTATTTAAACATCTTGACGATGAGAAAGTTAGAGGATAAAATCAAGCAAGAAGGCAAAAAAGGCTTAAAAATTATCAGCTATCAGTTTCCTTTCCCCGCTATAAAAGCGGAAGAAGTTTTAGAAGACGGAAAAGACAGAATTTATTTTTATAGTTTGTAGTCCGCCAGCCGGCGGAGTAAATAGTAATTAGTAAACAGTAAACAGAAGGGTAATAAAGTGGTGACCATGGGTTAACGGTAGACCAGCGGGTTGTGGTCCCGCTAGCGAGGGTTCAACTCCCTCTGGTCACCCCCTTATTACTCTTTTTGTTTTAGTTAAACTATTCGGGTTTGATTTTTATTTTACACACCAAAATTAAAGACATGGTGTCGCAGAAAAAGAAAAGAGGGTTTTGCGAGCGTGCGAGCGAGCAATCCGCCCTTTTACGAAGTAAAAGAGGCGGACGATTTTTACCCTGCATATTGATCCGCCGATAGGCGGAGAAATTGTGCAGGGCCCAGTAGCCACCCCCTTGGGGGTTTTTGTTTTATCTAAAAATAAAAACGGCAGAGAGTTTGTTTCTCCGCCGTTGGTTTTTTGTCATTCATTTGTTATTTGTACGAGATATCGGCCCGTCTAAAGGCGTCTGCGATTGGTTCCATCATCGCCTTTACATCGCCGCAGACAGCGTAGCGGATGAAAGGATGGAAATGGACTCCGACCACGCCGGTTTTTTCAATCATCATGAAGTTGAAATGCTCGGCATTTTTAACAACCTCGCCGAAGGCGCGGGTCGGGGTTTTCCAAAGGGTAAAAAATCCGGCTTTGGGCTTGACCGCCAGTTGCATGCCATAATTAGTTAAAATTATGGTCAGGAGGTTAATCCGCTCTTCATAGGTTTTCCGGACTTGGTCAATCAATTCCCGGTGCTCTTCAAAGAGAACCAGAACGCCGGCGGCCAGCGCGGCGTTAAAACCGCTGTCAGTATTGCCCTTGATAGTGGCGATATCGCCAACAAAGTCGGGCGAGCCGACAATCGCGCCGATGCGCCAGCCGGTAAAGTTTCCGGCCTTGGAAGCGGAAAAAGCTTCGGCCCAGGACAATTCTGGAAAATCAACGGCCACGTCCGTTAAAGTGCAGTGGTCCGGGGAATGCGCCAGGATTGAATAAGCGGCGTCATTGAAGACGCGGATATTTTCTTCCACGGCTTTTTTGCAGATTTGGATCCACCATTCCCGAGTAGCGATCTGGCCGGACGGGTTATGAGGGTAGTTAAGCATAATCAGATCAGTGCCGTTATGCAGAACATTCGGGTCAAACCGGAAAATGTTTTCCGGGTTCAGGATGAAATATTTGTGGTCGACTCCCAGATATCTGCACCAGTCAGTCGGAGTAGGATAGCCCGGCATGGTGTATACCCGGATTTTTTCTCCAGCGGCGTTGCAGGCCAAGGGGATAAGCCCGAGCATCGGCTTTGTGCCCGGAGTCGGCAGACATTTTACTTTGCCGGTAGCGACAAGACCAATGATATTGGCTTGCGTATGCGCGTTGATAAAGCGCTCGGCAAAGCTGGGCAGGCCCGGACTGCCGTTATCCTGATATTCGTGCATCGGCTCGGCGTCTGACATAATCGCCTCAACCGCGACTTCCCGGGCCGGCAAAAGGGCCGGTCCGCTCGGTTGGCCGATAGAGAGTTTATGCAGGGTTTGGCCTCCGGCTTCGGCTTCAGCGCATTTGGCCTTAATGCTCTGAAAAAGATTGGCGCCGCCAGCTGGTAAACGAGATTCTCGACTCATGATTTTTCTCCTTTTTGGTTAGAGCCTTAAAACGTCGGGTTCAAATTGCAGGGTTCTTACATAATCTTCGAAAGTTTCTGCTCGGCGAATCAGTTCAACCGAACCGTTTTCCCGGAGCATAAGCTCGGCGTGGCGCAGGCGGCCGTTATAATTATATCCCATGCCATAGCCGTGCGCGCCAGTATCGGCAATAATTACGATATCGCCTTCTGCTATCCGCGGCAATTCCCGCTGGACAGCGAATTTATCGCAGTTCTCGCATAAGGAGCCGACCACATCAACAACCTCCGTCGGCTCGCTGGCTTTGCCCGGAACTAAAATTTGGTGATAGCCGCCGCCCGGATAATACATTCCCGGCCGCATCAAATCCGACATGCAGGCATCAAGCCCGCGATATTCGCGGTAGGTGTTTTTTTTGTTAATACATCTGGCCACCAGGATTCCATGCGGGCCGGTTATCCAGCGTCCGCTTTCCAGGAAAAGCCTGGGTACATAACCCTGCTCGTTCTGAAACGTCCGAAGAAGTTCTTTAATTTCTCCGGCCATCTGCTCAAGCGGAAGCTCTTTGTCCTCAGGTTTGTACGGAATTCCCAAGCCGCCGCCCATGTTAATAAACTCAAATTTGATCTTGAGCTTGTCGGTCAGCAGGCGCAAAACGTCAAGCAACATCTGAACAGTCTCCACCATGTATTTATAGTTCAGCTCGTTAGAGCAAACCATGGTGTGCAGGCCGAATCGGGTCGCTCCTCTTTTGATCGCTTTGGCGTAGGCCTCAACAATCTGTTCGTGGGCAACTCCGTACTTGGCTTCAACCGGATTGCCGATTATGCTGTTGCCGGTACGCCTTGGTCCGGGATTATAGCGGAAGCAGATAAGCTCGGGGAATGGGTCCGGAACTTTAGGCACCAAGGTTATGTCGTCCAGATTGAGGATGCAGCCGTTTTGTTCGGCCGCGGCCCGGAATTCTTCTAAAGCGGTGTTGTTGGAAGTAAACATAATATCTTCCGGCCGGGCGCCGATTTCGCGCACTAATCTTAACTCCGGAACTGAACTGCAGTCAAAGCCGAAACACAGGGATTGCATTAAGCGCAGAATAGCCGGATTGGGGTTGGCTTTAACCGCGAAGAATTCGCGGAACGGCAGACCGCCAAAGGCGTTAATAAGCCTTCGGCCGCCGGCGATAATTCCGGCTTCGTCGTAGATATGAAACGGAGTGTTGAAATGCTCAATAATTCCCGGCAATAACGGGAATAGCCGTTCCTGAAAATTAATTGGCATAGACATGCTTTTTCTCCTTTTTGTGCGTTATTATTGTTTGTTGTGAATGTGCGTTATTGATTATTAAAATTAGCTTAAATTACTGAATTTGTCAATCATAAATAAGACAAGGCCAAACGCCCTGCTTTAATATAATAGATATTTATTTCATTCCTTTGTTATTCTTTTTGTTTTATCTAAAAAGAAAAGCCTGCGTTTACCGAAGTAAAAGCAGGCTTGTATTTAGGCAGAGTGAAGAGAAGATTAGGTTTCCTTCTCCCCTTCGCCTCCTTCCGTGGTGGCGGGTGGCTTGTTGCCGGCGTCTTCGACGCTGTCGGCCGGAGGCTGGGTGGTGTCGGGGTGTTCCTCCTCCACTCCGTTTCCTTCCGCGGTGTCGGGCTGGGCGCCGGGGGCTTCGATGCTGGGCGCCGGGGGCTCCATGCCGAGGATTCCACGAATGTTGGTGATATCGTCCTTGATGCCGAGGGCTTCCAGCATTTCGAGGGGGATGCCCCCGTCTTCGAGATGCGAGAGGATGAGCCTCTTCCTCACCTCCGGCGGGATCTCGGTGATCGGTTCGTTGATCTTCCGAGCGACGACGATGAAGAGTTTTCCGCCCTTTTTCTCGCCGAGGCCGAGGAACGTTTCTCCTTTGGGGAGCGCCTTCCCGACGAGTTTTTCGGCGGCGGCCCGCAGGTGGAACAGAACCCCTTCCTTGGCGTCTACCATGGTGGTTGTCTCGCCGACGAGTTTCTCGTTGGCATTGATGGTTTCCCTGGCCTCGTCCAGTTTCGCCTGGCGGACAAGGATCGCCTGCCCGAACTCGGGATCCACGGTCACGTCGGTCTTCTCCTCGTTGTCCACGACCAGCCGAAGGGCACCGTCCCTGTCCATGATTTCGATCCTGTGGCGGCCCATGGATTCCGGGAATTTATCCCAGAGGGCATTCCGCAGGCGGCTGGGCTCGAAAGACACGAACTCCCTGAGCTCGTTCGTTTCGGTCCGGAGTTTCTCGAGTCTCTCGTCCCCTTCTTTGATGGCCTTCATGGCCGAAAAGACTTCTCGGACCGCTTCGGCCGCTTCCGCGCCGGGAAACTCATCGACCGGAATTTCCACGGGAACCGAGCCGATCTTACGGCCGGTTACCGTTACCTTTCCGGTTTCCTTGTCGATGCCGACCCCGACGAAAGAAGCTTCCATGGAGTCGCCGACCCCGCCCATCATGGGCAGGCCGAACGGCAGAGAGCCGAGCGACAGGGAAATTCCGGGCAACGAATCCGCGATCGATTCCATCGGGCATAATCCGCCGGTCTGGGCTGTGCAAGCGCGGCATTTCGGGCTGGTCGGATCATAGATTTCTCCCAGGAATCCGCCTTCTCTTTCCATGATGGACCGCGATCCGAACCCGGGGATCATTCCCATGAGTCCCATAAGACCTCTCTTCATTGCGTTTCTCCCTTCTTATGATTGTTTGGGCCATATTGCGACCAAGCTTAGCCGCATGTTTAACTGCTAATAAAAACAAAAAAAATACAGCCAAAAATAAAAAGAGCACTTAATGAGTTAGGTTATCATAAATTTAGGGCTATGTCAAGGTTTAAAAAAACAAGGCCAAACGCCTTGTTTTAATATAATAGTTATTTATTTAATCTCTTTGTTTGACCATTTTTGAATTTTTTGTTAAGGTTTTAGCTAATGAAGATGTTTTTTAAATCATTAATCACTAGAGGAGATGACAATGAAATTACCGCAACGTTTGGTTGTGAAATTCGGAACGCAAAACCTTTTTAACGGTTTGTGTTCGCTTAGTAGCGATGTTTTCTGCGATTACGCGAAACAAATTCATGAGCTCATGGGACTTGGCACGGAAGTAATTATTGTGAGTTCCGGAGCTATTCAGGCCGGCCGGGAGATAGCTACTAGAAACGGCATTGCCGAGGGTCGCCTGCACAAAAAAGAACTGGCCGCTCTCGGGACGGCCGAGTTAATGCATCTCTGGAAAGAGGCATTTAACAAAATACCGGGCGGGCGGCCAGTCGCGCAAATACTTGTTACCTACGCTAATTGGGAAAGCGATAAAGAACGCGGGAGTATCCAATCGTCAATCCTTTCTTTTGTCGCTTGCGGCGTCATTCCCGTTATTAACGAAAACGATGTTGTTTCCCAGCGTGAAATTCAATCAATGGAGAAGGGTATTAGCGAAAATGACCGGCTCGCGCGCATGATTGCGCTGCTGATTAAGGCGGACGCGGTTCTTTTTTTAACTGATGTTAACGGCATCTTTACCGGAAGCCCAAAGCAGGGTTCATCAGTATTACGATATGCTGAAGTAAAAGCCGGAGCAACAGCCAAGGAACTCGGGATTAGCGCCGAGACTTCTGATAGCAATGGGGGCATGATCGCTAAAATTAAGGAAGCGTCGCAATGCTTTATTGAAGGAGGGATGCGCGTTGCCATTGCCGGAAATCAGGAAAACGTTATCTGCAGATTTGTCGCAGGCGAACCGATAGGAACGCTTGTCGGCGATGAAACCAGATTAGAGTAATTCAACGGTAAATACAAAAGCAAAGCCGTTCTTGGAAACAACAAGACCGGCTTTTATTTTTTCCTTAAATAAAAATAGACCAACCCTAGAATGTTAATAGGATTGGTCTGTTGCGCATCGGTATGCCGCCTTTTTTAGACCTTGCGGTCGAAAAGGTCATTGCAGGCTTCAAGCAGGGGAACGAACAATGGATTGACGCTGATATCTATGATTCTCTTGGCGTCTCCGAGCACAAGCCAGCGAAATACCATCCAGATTACCAAGGTAACCGCTTCATCGCCGTATTCAGACAGGCCCGATACAGCGCCAACCATTCCCTGCCCGGCGATAACTCCTCCTGAATCGCTCGGCGCCGTAATGCCTCCGCCGTATCTCCCGTCTTCGGTATCGCGGCTTTGCCAGCTGCTGAAATGCCCCTCCCCTGAAAGAGCAGACAGGCGCCTGGCCTTTTCCTGGCAAAGTACGAAATATTTTTCGGCTTTTTCCGGCGAGCAAACGCCGAGTTCAATGGCCATTACCATTTTCCCGTTTTCCATGACGGCGAGAAATCCGCCCGTCCTTATCTTATCGGGATTTTCAGGCAAGGCTGTAAATCTTTCCATGACCGTTTCCGCGACTTCCAGAAACTCTTTTCTTGATTCTCCGGCGATTCCTCGCATGTTGCCCTCCTCGGTGGTGAAATGATTATCCGGTTATTTTTTTCAACAACCTGTCCAGTTCTTTCCGGGTCGTTCCCGTTTCCTCCCAGGTTATAAGACCCATGCCAACGGCTTTAATGATAATGCCAGCCACGCTTTTGGCTTTTGCCGGGTTATTATCAAAAGCTTTGCTCTGGAAATCATGCACCAGGCCTTCAACGCGGTTTCTGGCTTTTGTATGAGCCCCGACAACACTGCTAAGCTGGTGATTGAAGCATTGAAGCTCAAGAAGAGCAAACTCTTCCTCGGTTATTTCCAGGTCTTCCCAGGCGCAGATTTTGCCAACAGCTTTTTTAATCCTGTCAACGGAAGTTTCCATGGCCGAATACGAGATCTCGGGCTCGCTCTTTTTAGCTTCGCTCCGAAGCTTTTCCAGCTCTTCCTTAAGAGCTCCTATAATTTCGTTGTCTGCCATTTACGATTCTCCTTGGTTTGAAGTTAATAGGTACAAACTATGATGTTTTCTGTTTATCATAATTATGGCCCGAAGTCAATTCATAATAAAACAAGGCCAACCGCCTTGTCTTCTTTTACGGACTTTAAAACAGTTCCCTCTCCTGGCTAGGAGAGGGCGAGGGGTGAGGTTTTGTTTAGTTTTGGGAGCGGTGGACAAAAATTATTGACCTAAAGTTGAAAATTTGCTAAAATTATTAATAATTAGTAGATGTGGACATTAAGTTAATAAAAGATGCTTGACTTAGCGAAAATTTTATGATAATATGGAAATATGTCCATTTTTTAGATAATAATTTATTATAAAAAACTATGAACGACTTAGATTCTTTAAGTGGTTTAGACCAAAAATTATCAGCAATTTTAGCCATTTTAATCTATTATGGTGAAAGTAAAAAGGATGGAGATAAGATAGAGGTTATTTTATCGAAAACTGGGCTTAAAGCTGGCGAGATTGCTAAGGTAACCAATAAAAGCCTTGCTGCAGTTCAAAAAACATTACAGCGGGCAGGAAAAAATTAATTATATGACCGAAAAACAATTTAAAGAGCTTTTAGAGGCTCAAAAAGAGATAATGGGGTTACTTGCTATTTTAGTTAAACGAGACATGCTACAATCTTCCTTAATAAGAGAGATGGCGATGGTTGGCCTAAGACCGAAAAGAATTGCCGAACTGCTAAATACAACCCCTAATACTATTAATGTTTCATTAAGTCAATTTAAAAGGTCGACAAAGAGTTTAAAAAATATTAAATAAATTAAAAAAAACCATATGAAAGAAGAAAAAAAAGATGAGCTGAAACAACTCGTTTATTTAGCTCAATGCCAATTTATCTTGGAAGCAAAGAAAAATGGCATGAGTAGCGAGGATGTTAGGAAAATATTGAATTTGAATAATAATAAATTATTCAAGATTTGGAAACTTATAAAGATTAAAAATAAATAATAATATGGCAAAAAAGAAAAAACAGAAACAAATGGATAATTGTGAAGCTATAAAAAGATTGTTAATTTTGCAACTCATTTCTCAAGAGGTTAGTACTAACTTTATAGGAAAGGTTTTAGGAGTAGATGGTAGCACTATAAGAAAAATGGTACCCCAGCTGGATGGAAGTAAAAAAAAGAAATAAAAAATATTTATGTCTAAATTAAAACCAGAAATTTTAGATTATTTGTCTAAAAGATTGGGTTTGGCTAGTAATTCTGTGCAGCAATATATTTCACATACAAGAACTAAATATCCGAGCTTGACAATAAATGCTGCGGCACAAATTTTTGCGCTTCAAAAGGGGGTAACTGTTTTAAGAATGTTAAATAGTGATGATAGAGAGACCTTACCAAATATAGACTCTGAGAAAGAAAAAATTTCTGTTAAGTCAAAAAAGTCAAAAAAAGATAGGATAGTTAATTTTTTCAAATATAATACAGAAGAGTATTTCAAAAGGGGGCATATTGATGAGGTTAATAGGGCCTATACGAAAAGATGCTATACATCTGCGTTTATTTTGTGTCGTAAGATTATAGAAAATTTAATAATAGATATTTTAAAAAAGAAGTTTCCTAGAAATGGAGAATTATATTGGGATGATGGGAGAAAAAGATATTTAGATTTTGGTAAAATTTTAGAGAATTTATATAAAAAAAGAACAAGTTTTGGAGCAGACATAAAGGTTATAGAAAGATTAAACCAGAAAACAAAACCATTCAAAGAAGACGCAAATGATAAAGCCCATTCTTGGTTTCATTTAGTCAAAAATAAAAAGGAAATAGATGACATTGAGATTGATACTATAGTCGAATTAATTAAAGTTTTAGAAAAAAATGTTAATATAAAATAATTTTGTATTTCCGCCACATCACAGTCTCCGCTCGTCTCGTTCGTAAGTGGTTTTTTGTTTGCTTTTCTCTATAACAAAAGCCGCGCTTTGGGCGTGGCTTTTGTTTAAGAAGTATATTAACTGATTGAGTTCAATATAATATTACTCTTTATTTAGAATCGTCTCGGACGATCCTGCACTTTCTGCCTGTGGCAATCACGGCAAAATAGTGGTCTGTCTCCGCTCGGTTCGAAAGGTAATTCGGTAATAGCGGCCCCGCATTGTGAGCAGGTCCAGTTTCCCTGGTACATCTTCCGGTCACCGGCGTTGTTTTGATACGACATTCGTTTGTTCGTTTTGTTTACGTAGATTTACTTAGCGTAAAATGAACGTAAAATATTATTAAATTATGATAACAGTATAGCAAAGATACGGATTTTTGTCAACCCCGTTGCAAACCCCGCTTCTAATGGGGCCAATAATAAGGGTTTCCCATCATTTTAAGCTTTAAAACTAAAACGCTAATTTGTTGTCCTATTTTTAATTTGCTATACTAGGAATGTATTATTAATTAAAACTAAAATTTATGCCGAATAAAACAATAGGCGAATTATTTAATTTAAGCGGGAAAACCGCGATCGTGACCGGCGGCGCTATGGGCATCGGCTTTGGGATAGTCAGACGGCTTTATGAAGCCGGAGCCAATATCGTGATTGCCGATATTGATAAAAAAGTCGGAGAAGAAAAAGCCGAGGAGTTAAGCGGAAAGAAAAATAAGGTTATTTTTATTAAAACCGATGTCAGCTCGGAAAAGGACGTGAAAAATTTAATAAGTAAAACCGTGAAAGAATTCGGCGGGCTTAATATTTTTGTTAATAACGCCGGGATATTCCCTAACAAGCTGATTTTAGACATGGACTTAGCGCTTTGGGAAAAAATTCAGGCGATTAACCTGCGCGGAGTTTTTCTCTGCTGCCGTGAAGCGGGTAAGGCAATGGTAAAGGCCGGCCAGGGCAATATTATCAACATCGCCTCTATTGACGCTCTGCACCCAAGCATGCCGGGTCTGGCTTCTTACGACGCTTCCAAGCACGGGGTTTGGGGCTTTACCAAGAATTTTGCTTTGGAAGTGGCGAAAAAAGGAGTCCGGGTTAACGCCATTGCTCCGGGCGGGATTAGTACTGAAGGAGTGCAGAAGATGAACGGGGGAGGAGGCGCAAATCAGGAAGAAATGATAAAGCAATTTACGCAAAAGATTCCTTTAGGCCGGTTTGGGGAGCCGGATGAAATCGCTTTGGCGGTTCTTTTTCTGGCCAGCGAGGCCTCGTCTTATATGACCGGTTCTATGATCGTGGTGGACGGCGGGTTTTTACTGACTTAGACAAATGAGATTTAGAATATAAAACTACCTTTGATAAGAGGTAGTTTTAATTATGTGGAAAATTTTTATGGATGATAGATAACTAAAGGTGCCAGGGACGCTTCGCTGAGACCTACTTTTGTAACCAAAAGTAGGCAATCCCGAGGCCTCGGGACGGGGGCCTCAATTCGCTATCACGTTGATTAATCTTTAGCTGGGCTCGCCTTGGCGCTGGAGTTTAAGCCCCCGAACCCCTTGGTGATTTAAACACGAACCGTTTGTTTTGACATTCTCAAGAAATCTGTGATAAAATATTCCTATATTTAATAATTTAGAAATTAATTTATGGCGAAAGTTTTTAATGATAAAAATTTTAATAAAGAAGTGATCGAGGCCTCAAAAGAAAAACCGGTTTTGGTGGATTTTTTCGCTACCTGGTGCGGACCTTGTAAAATTCAGGGCCCGATAATTGATGAAGTGGCCGAGGAGATAGGGGAAAAGGCCGTGGTAGGCAAACTCAATACGGAAGAAGCTCCGGAAACGTCAGACCGATACGGAATTATGGGCGTTCCGACGATTTTATTATTTAAAGGCGGGGAAGTGAAAGAAACTCTTAATAACCTGCAGCCCAAAGAAGTTTTAGTAGAAACCATTAAAAAATATTTATAAATAGCATAAAAAAATCACCCCGGATAACCCGGGGTGATTTTTTAATACGTTGGTTTAATTACCGATAAGAGTTTATGTTATCTTATGATAGATTAAAGTCTCCAACTTATCTCCTTGGCTGGCTGTCACGTCTTTGTCTGTGGCAGTCGCGGCAGAAAATCGGTCTGTCTCCGTCCGGCTGAAAAGGCAGTTCGGTAATTTCCGCACCGCAGCCAGAGCAGGTCCAATTTCCCTGGTACATTTGGCGTTGGCCAAAGGAGCTGTTTTGATCGCTCATTTAATGCTTTTTTGTCTTGCCTAAGCTTAAGTTTTTAAAAATAAGCCGGGCAAAATCCTTAATTAATTATGGCTATAATGTATCATATAGTCTAGTTTTGTCAATTAACCTCACCCTCCGCCTCGGCGAGCCTTCGGCGGGACGACGGGGTGAGGTAAAGAAAAAAGGACGCATTTATTCGCGTCCTTTCCTTTTTTCTACCTTTACTCTACTTCAATTCCGTAATCCGTTCTTAACTGGTCCTTTCTCGCCCGAATTTGTTCAGGGCCCAAGCCGGGTTGATGAAGATATTGGTCAACCCACCATCTGGGCACGGGTTGTGTTCCCGTTCCCCCACCGTTATTACCTACACCGGCTACGTCAGCCTCACTTACTACTGCACTATCATCGCCCGTTACTACCGCATCGCTGTTTCCGCTTGTTTGTTGGCACATACCTTTCTCTCCCCCTCTTGGTTAAGGCTTGTTTTTTTTAAAATAGCGAAAGATTATAATTTTTAAAACCGCCTCCTTTTTGGAGAGCGGCTTTATTTTATGTAATCTGTTTTGTCTATCTATTAATTATTAAGCCGCTCTAATATAGAAAATTTATCCCAAATATAAGCAAAACCTACCTTAAAGATTAAGCTTGTCTTTTTCAATGAATTTTGGTGATTTATTCCCATATATCTATATATTATCTCTCTGTATTAACATAATAATACAGCTTAAAAAATCTGTCAAGGATTTAAGTATATCTTTATATCCCAGACGGAAGTTTATTCCAAAACTTCAAATCCTATGTCGCTTCATCTCGCCCCGCACCCTTTGCGGTGCGGGGTCAAGCTTATTTTATTAGGATATTTACTAATTGTTTAATTAACGACACGACTACCGGCGGAGACAGTAAGCTGTAAGCTTCCCGGCCTTGGTCGTCCTTAATCGTCCAGGGTTTTTCTATAGTTTTAACCCCTCCATTTTTTTCTAATTTATAGACATATTCCGGGGTAATTTCGTAGCCATCAACCAGTTTTTTTACTTCTTTCACCGGAATGGAATTGCGCAAAAGAATTTTTGGAATGCCATGGAGAGAAAAGACCTTATCAATTAATTTATCGTCAAGTTCAATTCTGGCTCTGATTGACTCAATGCCCATATTATCGCCTTCCTTGGCGCTCATGCGAGTTCCTTGGCAGGCCGGGTCGTCGCAGATTAGATAGAATCCTTTTTTATCTTTGTCGTAGCCGACTTTTTGCGTGGCCAGAAGTTTTAAGTTGCGGGGGGTCTGGCATTTCGGGCAGACCACGCGGTATTTCATCCTTTCGTCAATTACCGCTTCCGGAATGTCAATCGCCACAAAAATATCCGGGTCCTGCCGATAGTTAATAAGGTCGCGGAAATAAAGGGAATAGGAAACTTGGTCTAATTCGCGGGGAAAGCCGTCAATAAAGAGAGTTTTTTTCGGCATCTTGTCAATTTCCCTTTTAACCAGAGTAAGGATAAATTCCGTGGGCAGCAGAGTTTTTGTATCCCGCGCCAGGAGCGCTTTTATCGCTTCATCAACGGAAATATAGCCGCGGTAATTTTTCGCCAGGTATTCAATTAACTCTTCCCTTTTCTTTTTGTCATCCATATCTTTGTGGACGCTTCTCACGACATCGCCGACGGAAATATGGCCGATTTTATCTTCCCCGAATATTTCCATCATCAGCTTTGAATAAGTGCCTTTGCCGGAATTCTTTTTGCCCAGCCAGTAAGCGATAAAAGTATTGTCTTTCAGATACTCCCTTAATTTTTTTATTTCTTTTCCGGCTTTTTGGGAAAAATATTTTTTTCTTTCGGCCGGAATGGATAAATTAAATTTTTTTCCTAAACCCTTTACTTTAGTTTTGGCCAGCGCTAAAGGAAAATTTTTCTCGTAATTTTTCATGTTTTTAAAAATAAAATAATAAAATAATAAAATAATTAGTTCCGTTTTTTATATTATTTTATTATTTTATTATTTGGTCTATTTTAAACGCTCTTTAATTTTTTTACTGATTTCGGCCGGCGTCAGGCTGGCTTTAACCCAGTAATCGGCCGCGCCTAATGTTTCGCCTTTTTTCTTATCTTCGTCTGTGCCTAAATTAGTAAGCATAATCACGGGTATGCTTTTTGTTTTGCTGTCCGCCTTCAGTTCTTTTAAAATTGAAAAGCCGTCTAATTGGGGGAGCATGACGTCAAGCATTATAAGGTCCGGTTTTTCTTTTTTAGCAGTTTCCAAGCCGGCCGGGCCGTCATTGGCAATAAAGCAGGCAAAGCCGTCAGCTTCAAATTTAGTTTTGTACATTGAGCAGATCATCTGGTCGTCTTCAACAATAAGTATTTTCTTTTTATCCATAGTTATTGTTCACCCCGTTAGAAATAAATTTCTAAGTCCCATTAGAAGTCTTACTTCTAACGGGATAAGCGGGGAATTATTTCTAACTGGGTAAATTAAGAATTACTAATTCCATGTCTTCGGCCGGCAAATCCTTTTTACTTATTTTCAGCTTTTCCTCAATTGTCGGCTTAAGGCCTAATTCTTTAATGAATTTATCAACACCGTCAAGATTTATTTTTAAATCCTTGGTTTTGTAATGCATCGGAATAACGATCCGCGGTTCAATCCGGGAAACGACTTCCACCGCGTTTTTCGCGTCTAAAGTGTAAATGCCGCCGACCGGGACTAATAATATGTCCGCTCCGCCGATTTTTTCCAATTGTTTGTTATCTAAAATTTGGCCTAAATCCCCGAGATGGACGATAGTAATATCGTCAATTTCAATCCGGTAGATTATATTTTTTCCCTGCTTAGCCCCCTCCTTATCGTCATGATACGACTCTACGCCCTCAATCATAACGCCTTTCCTATCGTATTCGCCGGCGCTGTCAATTATAAACGGGTTGCCGCGCAGAGCGCTTACGTTATTGTGGTCATGGTGGTCATGGCTCACCGTCACAATGTCGGCTTCAAAATTAGGCACTTTTAAGCCAATAGATTTGTCAAAAGGGTCGGTGACAACCGTTATCCCGTCCGGAGTTGTTTTATCTTGGATTTTAAAGCAGGAATGCCCTAACCAGGATATATACATAAGATTAAATATAATAAAAATAGGTTAAAAACCTATTTTTATTATAGCAAAGGAAGGGTTATTGTCAATGTTAATTATTTTCGCAATTGGCCCACCGTTTCTTTCATCTCCTTTTTAAAATTTTCTATTTCATTTTTTACCATTTTTTCGTAGTTAGGGACATTATCCGACAAAAATTCATTAATCTTTTCAGAATCTTTTGATTTAAAAATTTCGTCAAACTCTTCCTTTTTGCTTTCGGGAATTTTTTCCAAGGCCACTATTAAGATTCTTTTTAAAAGCGCTTCCGTCATCATTAATAAAATTTCTTCCTTTTTATCTTCCGGCAGCTGGTCTATCCCCAAATCTTCTATAATATTTTCTTTTAATTTTTTAGGCATAATTTTAAATTATAATTAATAAATTACATTAGAATTTGCGGACTATTTTTATTCAGCCTTATAAAGTTTATCCGGGTCAAATGAATTTTTTCTCAGCCAATCTTCCAGAAATTTTGTTTTTAAAGATTCTGTTCCCGGACCTGTCAGGGGATTAGTATTATCGCTTAGCGCTTTACGGAAATAATTGTTTATTGTTTCCAGGGCCTTTTCGCCGTTGCCATTTTTCATTTCAAGCATATAATATCTGACAACTAGCATGTTTCTCTTTATTAATTTGTCAAAGCAGAATTCCGGCAAATCTTGGTTTTTGGTTTTAAGCGTGTCTCTTGTAATTTCGGCGAAATTTTTTTGTATATCTTCATTCCCGGTAAAATTATCTTCTATGAATTTTTGCGTTAAAGACGCCGTGTCCTGTTGGTCGGCCGCTTCATATACTTGTTTCGCTTTTTCAAGTAAGCCATTTCTTAAATTTTCTTTTTGGTCGTATAATTCGGCTAATTTTCTGTATTCCGTGGCGGCTCCGGCTTTAATATTATATTTATCAAACAGAGCCTTTGCTTCTTCATTTTTTTCAATCAGTTTTAAAAATTTGCTTGTAAACTTTCCGTTCTTAAAAACGTCTTTGTTGTCATTAAGGCTTTTCATTTGTTCAGCCAGGGAATCCCGGTGGGCTTCCAGCACCTTGTAAGCAACCGAGGCCGTGTCGCCTTTTTGGGGGTCAATTTCTGACGCGGCAGTTTTTATTTTCTCCACAATTTCACTATCCTCGTCGCTTAATTTTAAGTCATCTACTTTTATTCCCGCTTTCTGGCAGAATTTCCAGGATTCAAAAGATTCTCTAGCGGCCAAGGGGCCGTTTTTTAAGTCAGTTAGTTCATTAAACGATTTGGAAATATTTCCCGCCGTTTCCTCGTAAGTTGCCGCGCCTTCATTATATTGTTCTATCGTTTCTTTTAGCCCCTGGCTTAAGTTTTTCGTATCTCCGTCATAATCTGTGAATACCCTGGCTTTATCATAATTAATTTTATCTTGAGGAATGCCGGTTCTACCCAAAGGTTTTTTGTCTTCGAAAAATTTAACCACTTCATCGGCCTCTTTGCCGCTGGCCTGCGATTCGGGCGGCAACAAGCTAGTCGTTTCGCGCTGATAAATTTCATTTCCTTCCCGCGCGATCCTCATCCCTTCTTCCTGGTTTATTTCCCCAGCCGGCTTTTTAATTGTTTCTCCTGGAATTTTTTCTCCCGGTTTCACCGGCGCTTCTTGGGGAGGAGGAGCAACTTCCGACTTCTCGGGTTGGGTCATAACCTCTTCCGGTTTAGGCACTATGGGTATTTCTTTTATTTTATAGTTATCAACAAAATCTTTAATATCCTGGTTAAAGACATTTTGGCCGTAAGTATTTTTGCTGATTTCCATTAAATCTTTTATTCTATCTAATCTCCCTTGCGCCTGGTCAGGCGTGAGTTTAAATTTTTCCAGTTCATTCCTTAAAACCGAGATTTCCCTTGACCAGTCCGTAATTATCTGTTTATTAAGCTCCATCGATAATCCCTTTTGTTTGATTTCATGAATTATTTTGTTATATGATTCTTGGTCCAAGTTTTCCTGGCCGTCGAAAATTTTTATTTCCGGTACCATTTTTTTCTCTCCCCCTATTTTCTCAATGGGTCTGGCTGGCTCTTCCGGAGTTTCCGGTTTCTCGGGTTCGGTTGTGATTTCTTCCGGTTTCAGAGATGGAGTTTTAATATTCACTTTTGAAGTTGATTCCAGAGTAGGCTTTTCCGTTTTAGCATCTTTCTCAGCTAAAAATTTATTCACCTCTTCCTTAGCCCTAACTAAAAAATCTTTAGAAGACTCGTTGTCATGTATTTTGGTTGAATAAACAATTTCCCCGTCATTATCATAAAAGTTAGCTGAATCTATGGTCATACTGCCCTTTGCGCCCTCTGCATGACCAAAAACTTTGCCTGTGATACCGTGGTCATTAGAAAAATTTTCCAAATCGGCACGGCCATAACCAGTAGTCATTGTTGCGCCGGTTTTTTCCCATTCTAATTTTTCCACGCTGCCTTCAGCATCTTTCTCAGCTAAAAATTTATTCACCTCTTCCTTAGCCCTAACTAAAAAATCTTTAGAAGACTCGTTGTCATGTATTTTGGTTGAATAAACAATTTCCCCGTCATTATCATAAAAGTTAGCTGAATCTATGGTCATACTGCCCTTTGCGCCCTCTGCATGACCAAAAACTTTGCCTGTGATACCGTGGTCATTAGAAAAATTTTCCAAATCGGCACGGCCATAACCAGTAGTCATTGTTGCGCCGGTTTTTTCCCATTCTAATTTTTCCACGCTGCCTTCAGCATCTTTCTCAGCTAAAAATTTATTCACCTCTTCCTTAGCCCTAACTAAAAAATCTTTAGAAGACTCGTTGTCATGTATTTTGGTTGAATAAACAAGATTTTTTCCATTATCTCCGTAAAAATTAACTACCTCCGGAATTTTTTTATCGCCTCCGGGACTTAAAATTTCACCTTTAATGCCATGCTCATTAGAGAAATCTTTTAAATCAGTTTTATAAAAATGGGTTTGATTTTCCAGGCCAACCAGTTTCCATTCTGGTTCAGCCGGAACTCCTTCATAGGCTAAAATATTTTTCATTTGCCCTTCGGTCAACCCGTGGGCTTCGTTAATTAAACCGTGGACTTCCGGCTGGTTGCCAAAAATTTGCGAGAGATCAATTTTTTGACCGGCCTGGATTTCATCAATGTCGGTCAAGCCGTATTCTTCCGGGTTTTTCGCAACTTGATCTTTGACCGCGTCAATTACATAGGTCTTTTGTGCTTCGTTGAGTTCATTAAAATCTTTGTAAAAACTGAGCCGGTGTCCAATCATTTTCCAAAGACTGTCGTCTTCATGCGCTTGCATTATGTCAGATGATTCAACCGGCGCATGCCCATAGAAATCTTCCAGCGCGGATGGCGATGGCCCTTCCGGCGTTGCCACCGTTCCCGCTACTTTCGCCATATTCGCGGTAGAGGGTGAGGTCTGCCCCTCTGCCTCATTGGTTCCGAAAATACTGCCAATTTTTTTCCCGACCCAATCTTTCCATTCATCCGGGATGCGTTCGCTGATGGCCTTGCTAACCGCCCCTGAGCCGACCAAGACTCCGCCCACAGCCGCTATTGCGCTTCGTCTTATTTCCTCTCCTTTCTTTTTGTCTGTAAGTTCAAATATTTTATTATCTAATTCTTCATTCTGCTCCCTTAAGCTTTTAAGCAAACTTTCGCTGTCAAATTGTTCAAGAAAATCTTCTTCGGTTTTTTTCTCCTGCGAGCGTTTCATCCAGGCCTCTAACCCCAAAGCTGTACCGGCTCCGCTTAAGACCCTTTGTAAGGTTTTGCCGGTAATCGCCCCCGCTCCTAGGGCCACCCCGACCGCTCCGCCGTAAGTTCCGGCCGCCAATCCCACGGTAAAAAATAGGCCGGCGACCAATATTTTTTTCCTGGTTTTCTGCTTACGGTACCAGCTTACCGCCTCAAGCCCCTTTTTCATCAGCCAGCCTGACTTTTCCGCCTTTTTGTCGGTTTTAAGATTATAGATTTCCGTTGCTTCTTTGACGGTTGTTTCAATTAGCAGCTCTTTGGCGTATTTTTCCAGCTCTTCCTTAATTTTGGGGTTGCCCTCTAATTCCGTTTCTTTCGCCTCCAGCATTTTTTGTTTATATTCGTTAATGGCCAGCAAATATTCTTTCTTGGCTTCTTTAATATTTTCTTTATTTGATAAGCAACTAACATATTTTTCCCTGGCTAATCTGACTTTTTTCTTAAATTCATTTTCTTCTTTTTCTTCCTTGGTTTCCGGCGCTTCTTTGCTTCGCTCTTCCGGAGCTGCCGTCGGCTCTGGTTCCTCTTGGGGGGCCGGCGCTTCTTCAACTCCTAATTTTGCCGATAATTCAGCTTTTTCTTGTTCGAGATCATTAATTTCTCCTTCCCGTTTTTTTATAGCCCTTCTTTTCTTAGGTTTGTTTTGGCCATTTTTAAAACTTTCTAATTTTTTATCAATTTCTTTAAGCCGTTTTCTTATTTTTCTTTCTTCCTCTTCTGAAAGTTTTTCTGCTTCCGATTCAAATTCAGGATGCCGGTCTTTAGGTTCCTTTACGATTACCCTTTCTTCTCCTTCGGGCATGAGGTTCTCCATGCCGCTGTTCATGTCTTTTTCCAGGTCTCTCATTTTTTGTTCTTCATCGCGCCTCTTTTTTTCTTCAAGTATCTCTTCCGGCGTCTGTATTATACTTTCCGGATCATTTAAATCTTTTTCTAAATCACGCATCTTTAATATTTCTTTTACCTTGTCCCTTAGGCCGAGATTTTTAGTGATATATGTGATTGCTGAATCCGGGTCGTCTTTGGCAAGTTCTAATATTTCTATCATTTTTTCTGAACTGCAAAATTCATTGGAAGTCATAATTCCTCGTGTTTGTCCGAATAATGTTATCAAATCATCTAAGGTGTTTGCCGTTTCTATTCCTTCCTTTAATTTTTTTTCTTCAAGTATCTCTTCCGGCGTCTGCATTATACTTTCCGGATCATTTAAATCTTTTTCTAAATCTCTCATTTCTTGTTCTTCTCCTGGGGTCGGCTTTCTCTCTCCTTTAGGTTTGGGCACAATAATCTCCATGCCATCGTTCATGTCTCTTTCTAAGTCTCTCATTTCTTGTTCTTCCGGAGTTAGGCCTTCCGCACCAACTGAATTTGGTTTGAGTGGCGTTTCTTTAGGATTTTTCTTCCTAAATGGATTTTCAAAAATAGACATATTTTTGGCTATTATTTTTAATTATTCTTAATTTTTTATTTTACCCCCTTTTTAAAGATTTGTCAAGGCAATTATCTGGCAAAATACATGCCGTCGTCGTCATCTTCTTTATCGGACGGCGAATTCTTTCTATCTTTATTTTTTTTAGACGCATGGTTATGCGTCTCTACGTTTTTTTGAGATGAATGATCAGGCGTTTCCATAATGTCTTTTTCTTCAGACGCAATAAATTGCGTCTCTACAGACGCATCATCATGCGTCTCTATATCTTCGTCTTTTTCGTCGGGCAAAAGATTTTTTGCCCTTACGTCTTCAGACGCAAGATTTTGCGTCTCTATATCGTCTTCTTCGGGCAAATATTCATCCGGCTCTTCCGCCTCTTCTTTATTATGCAAACTCACTCCGCTTATGCCCTGGTTTATTAGGTCTTCGTATTGTTCCGGGCTTACCATAATTTCTCTGGCTTTAGCTCCGTCAGACGGCCCGATTATGCCGTTTTCTTCCAGAATATCAAGGAGTCGTGCGGCCCGGGCATAGCCGATGCTTAAACGCCTTTGCAGGAAAGAGGCCGAGGCCTTGCCGGAATTTATAATAAGTTCTTTAGCTTCTTCCAATAAATCATCCTCATCCTCGCTGTCGCCGTTAAAGCCCACGCCGGCAATGCCGTGGACTTTTTGCTTTTCCGTTATGCCTTCAACATAATCCGGCTGCCCGCCCTTAGACCTGATGTAATTTATAATTCTTTTTATTTCCTGGTCGCTAACAAAAGCGCCCTGCAATCTTTTCGGCTTAGAAATTTCCGCCGTGATAAAAAGCATATCCCCTTGGCCCAATAATTTCTCCGCGCCGAGCGAATCTAAAATTGTTTTTGAATCTACGCCGGAAGCGACGGAGAAAGCAATGCGGGTCGGCATATTAGCTTTAATCAAGCCGGTAATAACGTCAACGCTCGGCCGCTGGGTGGCTAAAACTAAATGGATGCCGACGGCTCTGGCCATTTGCGCCAGGCGGATTACCCCGCCTTCAATATCCCGTCCGGCCGCGACCATTAAATCCGCCAGTTCGTCAATGATAAAAACAATATAGGGCATTTTTTCCTGCCCGGGCCTTAGGTTTTCGTTGTAGGCCTGGATATTTCTCTTGTGGGTTTTAGAAAGCGTTTCAAAGCGCTGGTCCATTTCGTTAAGGCACCATTTTAAAGCGTTTATAGTTTTACTGACATTAGTAATTACCGGGGTCAATAAATGGGGGATAGAGTTATAAATCGGCAATTCCACCCGCTTTGGGTCAACCATAATAAAGCGCAGGTCGCTGGGGCTATTCTGGTAAAGCAAGCTCACAATAACGGAATTAAGGCAGACGGATTTTCCCGAACCGGTCGCGCCAGCGACTAATAAATGCGGCATTTTGCTTATGTCATAAACCCAGCTTTTTCCGGAGACGTCCTTGCCCAAAGCCACAGTTAAATTGTTTTTTCTTCCTTTAAATTCCGCGCTTTCCAAAGTTTCCCTTAAGCCGACAATGGCTTTAGTCTGGTTCGGCACCTCGATTCCGACTAAGGCCCGTCCCGGTATGGGCGCTTCTATTCTTATCGGGTGGGCGGCTAAAGCCAGAGCTAAATCATTGTTTAAAGTAGTGATTTTTGATAATTTTATTCCTTCGGCCGGCTTAAAAGTATATTGGGTAACGGTTGGGCCCACGCTTATTTCACCCATTTCCACGGCAATGCCGAAATTTTCCAAAGTTTTCTGGATTATGAAGGCATTATTTTTTATATCCCCGCTCGTGGGCTTGTCCTTTTTGCCGTTTAGGAGAGAGAGGGGCAGGTCTATTTTTACACTTTTAGTTTTCCAGGCCGCTTCTTCCTTTATTTTTCCTTTCTTTTCCTGAAGCGGTTCGGGAAATTCCAAGTCTTCACTTACTTCTTTATTGGAAAAACCTATTTCCTCTTCGGACGCATCGTCAAGCGTCTCTGCGTCATCAGACGCAAAATCTTTCGTCTCTGCATCGTCATCTTCCTCGTCTTCTTCCCCTTCTTTGCGGTCCTTTTCTCCGAACATCTTTGAAAATAGGGCTTTAAAAGGATAAAAAGCCGAGGCCAAAATGCTTTCCGAGCCGATTAATTTATTTAAAGAGGTATCAAGCATGAGCATTAAAGATATAAGCAGGAGTCCCAAGAGGATTATGAGACTGCCCCAAAAACCAATGATATTGTAAAAAATCAGGGCTACGTACATGCCCAGATAGCCGCCGCCGGCTCCGCTAGAGACAATTTCTTTCCAAAGCTGGACTTCAATAAAGAAATGGAGAATGGCCTGAAAAGAGACAACGAACAAAAACATCCCGAGATAATTCGTCCCCCGGATATAATATTTTTCTTCATTATAGAGTAATAGCCCCAGAACAATAAGAATTACGGGAAAGAGCCATTTGCCCCAGCCAAAAATAAGAGTCAGTCCTTTGGCTAAATAGACGCCAAAACCGCCGGCTAAACCGAATAAGCTTAAAAAGCTGATAACGCCAAAAATTAAAACTAAAACAATAAAAATGCCCTTTTTCGTGTCCGGGTCTAATTCTATCTTGGGCAAGGTAATATAATCTAACGGGTCTTTTTTTCTGCGCCTAAATCTTCGTCTAGCCATAGTAAAATAAGAAAATAATAAAATAATAAAAATAATGATTTTCTGCTTTTATTATACCATACTAAAATGGTAAAAAAAAGAGCCCATTCTACCTCAATGGACTCTGCGGATTGCGCGAAGAAGACTTATTTGGCATGATCTTTGGCATAATTGATAAAATCCTGGACAGTCCTTAACTTTTTCGCGTCATCGTCAGAAATTTCAATATCAAATTCCTCTTCCATGGCCATAACGATCTCGATAAAGTTCAGGGAATCCGCGCCCAAATCATTTATGATATCTGACTCGAGCGTTATTTTCTCCGGATCAATGCCAGCGTCAATGAGTACTTTCCTTACTCTTTCTTCAATTGTCATTTCACCCTCCCTGTGGTTTGTGAAAATGTGCGGAATGTAGAATGTAGTTTTAATATTATACCCGAAATTTTTTAAAAGTCAATCCCGCCAAAGCGCAGCTTTATGCGGGGTTGACCCGCCTTCGTCCCGAATACTCGGGACTTCGGCGAGGCGAGATGAAGCGTTTTATAAATTTTAAAAAATAGAAAAATTTTTACATTTAGCAAAGCGTGGTTTAATATTCTTGACTAAATCGAAAAAATTTGCTATACTGTATATAGATGGTCGAAACGGGCCATCTTAAAAATTGCCCCGCCGTCGCTAAAGCTCTGGCGGGCAAGGAAAAACAAAAACAAAAATGATAAATTCAAATATTCTGGCCAATACCTCCGGGTTAAATTTTATTGGCTGGAAATCATACAACCGAATAAAAAAGAAGGCAATGGAGCAGGAGTTCAGCTGGTCTGGGCTCATTCTAAGCTTGTCCATTGCTTTTTTTGTTGTCTTAGCCAGCGCCCAGATTTTAAGCACGGTTTATCAGTCAATGGAGAAAGCCAGGCAGGAAAAAAATCTGGTTAACCAAAATATCTATCGTCTGGAAAGTAAGGAGCTTATAAATTATCAGACCAGCGGGGCTTTAGAAAAATTTTTTTCTCTGCCCACGGCCATGGTTTAAGACCCTCATCCCTTGCCCTTCTCCCACTCATTCTTCGCGGGAGAAGGGTAGGGGGAGAGGGAGATAAAAACCAAAAATAAATTCGCCATATATTATTTTATATATGTTTTGGCCAAGATAATTGCGCCAACTTGCCTGTTTTTTAAAACAAGGCTAAAAGTTCTTTCAAGAATTTAAAAAACTAAACCTAACTTTATGTACAAATGAAGTTAAGCCGGTTGGCTAAACCAGTCAGCCAAAAAGGGCTATG